>Ga0257125_1000325_pt1 | contig 66249 bp, 61 predicted proteins | sample SI106_200metaG_FD_190183 | JGI IMG/M metagenome (GOLD analysis project Ga0257125, IMG submission 190183) | Marine microbial communities from Saanich Inlet, British Columbia, Canada - SI106_200 | ecosystem: Environmental > Aquatic > Marine > Inlet | place: Canada: British Columbia | collected... | reverse complement strand
CAAGGAGTGCTAATGATGACAATCTCTATTTTTTGGAGTATAATTAAATAGCTCGAACTTCTAACCAGAAAGAGGTCAGTATGAGCAGAATCAACAGGTTACTAGTTATCTAGGTCGACTCCGCAACACGGTGTTTTATCCCCTCGTCACACATGATGAGGGGTTCTTTTTTTATTTAAAAAAATAGTTAATCTTTCCGTAAAGCAGTGATTGGATTGAGGTTAGCTGCTTTTTTGGCTGGATAAAGGCCAAAAATGAGGCCTATGGCCATAGAAAACCCCAAAGACAGTAATACTCCGCCAATAGACCACGTAAAGGCCCACTCAAAGCCTGTGAGGTTGGCAGCTAAAGAAACTAAATATGTAATCAACAAACCTAACAATACACCTCCTGCTCCTCCCAGAAAAGTAACTACTAAAGATTCTATCAAAAATTGTTTCATAATATCTGCTTTGGTGCTACCAACTGCTTTGCGTAGACCAATTTCAAAAGTCCTTTCAGCGACTGTGGCATACATTATATTCATAATACCCACACCGCCGACAACTAACGAAACTCCAGCTAAAGCAATAAGTAACAAAGTAACCCCACCCAAAATACTAGACATCAATTCTTGAGCATCAGCCATAGACATAACTTCAAAATCATCTCTATCAGGATTACTAATATCATGTCTTTCTCGTAACAAAGCAACCATAGCATCGACAGCTTCATCTTCTTGACTGACATCTGCCATTTGCGAAGTAATAGCTGCTACATAATTGACTCCTAATAATAATTTTTGAGTAGTCTGAATCGGAATATAAACCATATCATCCATATCAAAGAAAAAGACAGCACCCCTTGGTTGCATAGTACCAATTACTTTGTAACTTGTTTTATTTATTTTTACATTTTGACCAACCGCATCACTAGCTCCAAAAATATCTTCTTTGATACCAGAACCCAAGACTATAACTTTGGCCAAGCTTTCGTCTTCTTCTTGAGTATAAAAACGTCCCTGATCAATCTCAGAACTATCAATATCAATAAACTCAGAAGAAACAGCATAGATCAAAGCTTTGCTAATATTACCTTGCCAGGACAATAATTCTTGACCAGTCAAGACTGCATAAGATTGTTTTATATAAGGCAAATCTTCAATAGCTTCTTTATCATTCAAAGTCAAAGTTGTAATTTCTACACCTTGGGCCTGACTAGCCATCCCACCGCCAGTACTTGGTACTCTGACTTCAGTTTGGATAAGATCAGAACCAAAACTAGAAACCTGGCCAGTAATCAATTCTTCCATACTATCACCAGCCGAAATAATCACTGACACAGAAGTAATACCAATTACCACACCCAAAACAGTCAAAAAAGTCCGCAACTTACTTTTTTTCAAAGCTCTAATAGCTATTTTAAATGTATCTATATATTTCATATTATTCGTAACGTAAAGCTTCAACTGGTTGCAATTTGGCAGCTTTTTGAGCTGGATACCAACCAAAAGAAATAGCCACTACAAAAGTAAAAGTCAGGGCCATTATTATTGAATCTAAAGTCACTATAAAATCCCAATCATAACCTAAATAAGTCGCCACCACTGCAACGACCCAGGATATTAATACCCCAATAATAATCCCAATAATACCCCCTAATAAGGTCAAAATAATAGTTTGCATCAAAAATTGCATACTAATATCTCGTTGTTTAGCGCCAACTGCTTTTCGCAAACCAATTTCTTTGGTACTTTCAGCAACCGAAACCAGCATAATATTCATAATGCCAATACCACCTACTATCAAAGAAATAGCCGCCACCATGGCTAAGAAATAATTTATAGCTCCAGTCACAGTCTTCAAAACATCCAAACCTTCTTCAGCTGAACGAACAGAAAAATCATCTTCAGACGGGTCATCTATGCCGTGTTGATCACGCAAGACTTGTTTGGTTTGTTCGATCACAAAGGCTGGATCAGAACCAGATCTAGCCTTAGCTCGGATAAAACTAATATGATTAACTCCCATTAATAATTTTTGTGCCGTAGATAAAGGTACAAAAACTTGATCGTCTTGATTTTGAAAACCAACCACTCCTCTTTCTTCAACTATACCAATTACTCTAAAACTTTCTTTATTTATCTTGACTCGTTCACCCAATGGGTTATTAATGCCAAATAATTCTTCGGCAACCGAATAACCCAAAACCACTACTTTGGCATTTTGATCTTCCTCTTCTTGGTTTATAAATCGCCCTTTGATGGTTTCTGTACTTTCTACTTCAAGATAATTGGCAGTAATCCCCAAAAAACTAGTGTCATCTGTTTTGTTTTGCCAGGTCACTGCGGCTACACCTCTTAGATAACTAGCAGCTATTTCTATTTCTGGAACACGCTCTATAATGGTTTTGGTATCATCATCTGTCAAAGTTGTAATAATAATACCCATTACTGAAGCTGGCGGACCCTCATCATCAGCTGCTCCTGGTAACACGGCTATCAAATCACTACCTATACCCTCAATTTGATTAACAACCAGACTTTCAGCTCCTTTACCTACTGACATAATAATAACGACAGAAGAAATACCAATAATAATACCTAAAGAAGTCAAAAAAGAGCGCATTTTCTTGCGCCGCAAGCTTTTGATGACAAATATATAGCTGGTAAAATCAAAACGCATTTTATTTTAATTTACCGTTTTCTCCACCAGCATCAATGGTTTCAAAATCTGAAGTGTCTCCCACTATCCGACCATCTTTGATGCTGATAATTCTAGCCGCATGTTTGGCTGTATTACGCTCGTGAGTAACTATAATAATAGTCTTACCTTGATGATTAAGATCTTGCAAAATAGACATAATCTGAATACCAGATTTGGAATCCAAATTACCAGTTGGTTCATCAGCAAAAATCAAATCTGGCTTGTTGACCAAAGCTCTAGCAATAGCTACACGCTGTTTTTCACCACCAGATAATTGATTGGACAGATAATCACGCCTGTGTTCTAGGCCAACGCTCTTGATAGCTTGATCTACAGCTGCTAAGTCTGGCTTGTCTTTGTCATAAAGTAGAGGCAAACGAACATTATCCCAAACAGTTGTCTTGGGCAAAAGATTAAAACTTTGAAAAACAAAACCAACTTTTTTGTTGCGATATTGAGCCAATGTATCGTCATCTAAATTAGAAACGTCTTCACCATCAAACAAATATTGACCATCTGACAAAGTATCCAAAAACCCCAAGATATGCATCAAGGTTGATTTTCCAGAGCCTGAAGGACCCATAATGGCTACTGATTCACCCTTTTTGATCTTGAGATCAACGTCAAACAAAACTTTGGTAACTACACCTTCGTTATCAAATTGTTTATAAAGTTTTTTGATTTCTATCATATATTATTCACCGTTTTTGACAAAAGTAATTACTTCTTCATTAATAGATAGGCCACTAATAATTTCAATAAAACCATCATCACCACGCAAACCAGTGCTAATTTCTTTTTCTACTGCTTGGCCATTTTCCAAAACTTGAACATATTTTTTGCCATCTTTATAGACTACAGCTCGTGAAGGTACAGATATAACATCGGGCCTACTGTCTGTTTGGATAGTCAAATCAGCTGTCATGCCAGACTTTATCTTATCATTGACCACATCCAAGCTAACTTTTACTTTATAATAAATAACATCATTGATCACAGTAGCTGCTGGATCAATAAAAGTAACCGTGCCTACAAATGCATCATCATTAGAAAAAGCATCCAAAGTAATATTAACAGAATCACCTGGTTCTATTTTAGTGATATCTGATTCTGGTACATAGACTTCTATTTGTAATTGACTAAGGCCAATCATAGAAATAACTGGTGAGCTAAAAGAAGTTTGTTCACCTTGGTCAAAGTTGATATCAGTCACCACACCATCGACTGGTGCTTTGATAACAGTTTCAGATAAATTACTCAAATATCTGTTCAAAGTTGCTTGGGCTTGTCTAACCTGAGCTTCTTTGGCCGCAATCTCAAAACTTCTTGGAGGGGCAGTCTTGAGGTCTAATCTAGCTTGAGCCAAGTGTAAAGCAGACAATTTTGCCAAAATATTGTTATTGGCTTGAATAATTTGACTATCATAATACAAACCTCTAGTGCGAATATCAGAAGCAGCATCTTGAACAGAAGCAATAGCAGTGTTGATAGCTGTAGTCTGAGTATTGATAGTAGTTTTGTGAGTAGCAACTACTGTTTCTGTATAAACCCCATTGTAAACAACAGTCAATAAAGAAGCAAAACTTGATGTCAAACTATCGGACACTTCTTCCAAGACTATTTCTAATTGATCAAGGGCCATCAAAATATCATCTTGCTCACTACTAAACTGTGCAGCATCTATCAAAGATTCTATAGAATTATAATCAAGTTTGGCAGTATTGTAATATGCCTTGGCCTGATTAAGCAAAACAAGATCACTAACATAAAAATCACTTTCTGCTGTAGTATCTATAATAACATCATAAACTACATCCAAAGAATATTGAGCTATAAAATATTTATCAGCCATGGTATTGAGAGCAATAGATTGCAAAGAGTCCAATTCATTGTCGCGAGTAACTTCCAAATTGGCCAAATCATCCAAAGCAGTCTGATAAGCTGTCTGAGTCTGCACTTTTTCTTCTTGAGATACTCCAATATCTTGTGTACTAGCACCAGCTAATAATTCATCCAATTGACTCCTAGTAAGGTCCAAAGCTGCTCTAGCATTGGCCACTTGAGAATTTATGTCTCCAGCTGACAAAGCGGCTAATATTTCACCTTTGGTGACTTCTTGACCTACTTTAGCCAACATTTGTGACAAAGTACCAGTTGTCGTAAAATTAAGGTCAATATTATCAGCTGCTTCTATTGAACCGGTTACTTCAACTGTTTGCATTATATCTTGTTGACCAACATTGGCAGTAATATATTCAACTGTGTCTTGCTTGGATAAACTCAAAAAAACAGCCAAAATTATGACCAAAATAACGACGATAATAATCCCCCATTTAAATTTTCTTTTCATAAAATTTATTTAATATACATATATATTATAACTTAAAATGCTATTTTTTACCAATAAAAAAACCCAACCAAGCTAAACTTGACGGGGGTTTTTTAAATATTTTTATAAATTATCGAATAACTCTAATTGTCTGAGAACTATAAGTTTCACAAGAACCTACAGTAATCACGTTGTTGGAATCTTTATGAAAATAATAACCAGTAGAAGTAGTACCGTCAAGCACAGAAGAACTTGGATCATAAGGTATAGTACCAATATAACCTTCGGTTACCAAATTATCAAGCCAAATATGACCCTGAGTAGTAGAAGCACCACATGGACCAGTTGAACTAGCTAATGCACCACCTACTCCAACAACAGCCACTTTACAATTAATATTGTCACTAAGACAACTAGAAGAAGTAGCATTTGTTCCATTATTGTCTACTACGTACTTCATCCAAGCATCTGCAACAGCTGTCACATCTGACCAACGTTGAGCATTGTTAGCATCACCAATACGTTTAGCTGGATTGACAGCCACAAAGGTAGCAGCAGCCAACAAAGCAATAATAGCAATTACAATGATTAACTCAATCAAAGTAAAACCACTTTGTTTAAATCTTTTCATAATTTTATTTTTTATTAATTTTTATTAATATATTTAATATACTAATTATAGCATTTTTATTATATTATGCCAACAGCATTAAGTTATCCACAGTTATTATATCATTGAGTACGATGTAATTCAATGGTAGCTTTGATATTAAATAATAAAGCCTGAGGATTATAACTAATTATTTCATACTGTCCATTTTGCAAAGTCCAATCTACCAAATCAATAGCTTGTTTTTCAGGTAACTCACTAAGCACAACATTTTTGATGTCTTCTTCATTGAATTCTATAAAAACATAGTTTGCTTGAGTCTTGATTGACTCATTGATTATAAAGTCTTCTTCCAAAGGATCCATCATTATAATATCAGAGGTCACTAGCTGAGGAATAACATAATAGCCCTCTTTTTGATAAACTGTACTAGTCAAAGCAAATATTTCTTCTTGCTGTCTAGATTGTAAATTAGATATAATATTTTCATAAGTCAAATCTGCATGAATTCTTTCTTCTTCAACAAGAAGTAAAATATTTTGACCTACTATACTATTTTTGACATCATCTTGCACTTGAAGACTAACAATAATATCTTGATTATAAATATGTTTAGTATCTTCTAAACCACCAAATAATTTGTCCCAAAAGCTAAACAATAAAACTGCAACAATTACCAAAGCAATACCAGATAATATATAGGGATTTTTTAAAATACTAAAATTAATTTTACTTTTATCAAATTTAAATTTTGATAAAGATTTTGAAGTTTTGTCTTTAGTTGACTGACCATCAACTTGATCGTCTGTTTTTTTCTTAAATTTATTTTTGATATTACCTTTAAAAAAATTAATCTCTGGTTTGCCATGGGCCAATCTAGCCAATCCCAGGGCATTGATAAAATTGGTTGCTGCTACACCTTCGGGGATAGTTTTTTTGTCCAAAAATGGCTCACCTTTAAAAACTTCTAAATTCAGATTTTCTCCAAAATATTTATCAATCCCCCTCATGTTTGCCAAACCACCTACCAATACTATTTGTTCTATTTTTTTGCCGTAGGATTTTTCATAATAAGAAATGAATTTTTTTAATTCATCAGTCAATGGTTGAAATTGTCCCTGAATAATCAACATAGTTTCTCCCGCACTAACTGAAGAATCAAGACCAACTTCACGTTTTTGTTTCTCAGCCTCCTCTTCAGAAATATGAAGCTTAGTTGTCAAAGTCTTGGTAATCTTGTTGCCAGCAATTCGAATATTGATAGTATCACGCAAACCATGCTCATCAAAAATAGAAGCAATAGTAGTCCGACTGCCCAAATCAAGCATCAAGGTTGTTTTTTTCTTTAATTTATCAGATATACCAGCATAAGAACTCAAAGCTTCGGTAGTAATACCAACCACTTCCATATCCAAGCCCTTGAATACTTCAACAAAATCTTCAACAATATCAGCGTTGGCAGCTGTAAAAAATATTTGTTTATAACTATCTTTACTAGGTATGACTTTAATAGCTGATATCAGATTATCTATTGATTCTGGTATAAATTCTTCAGCTTTATGTTCAGAGACTGCAAATATCTCTTTGTCTTTTAACTTTTTGGGCAGAGTCAAAACATGAGAATAAGTTTTTGATTCAGGAACAGACAACCAAACTTTTTTTGATCTCAAAGAAGTGATTGGTTTTGGCTTGGCACTAGCTAATAATTTTTTTATTGCCGCCCGCAAATTATCTTTATGCAAAATATTACCATCTTTTACAATACCGGGGTCCAAACGCAAACGAGCATAAGAATCCAGTTTAAAACTATTTTTTTTACCCTCCAAAACAACTGCCTCTATAGAAGCATCAGAAATATCTATACCAATAATATCTTTTGCCATAAATTTGTTCTATTAAAAATTAATATGCCTCTAAAGCGTCCTTATAAGAATATATAGAAATAGGACTAGTCGAAACATTTACTTTGACTACAATTGATTTGCTCCACAAACCAACATCAGAAGTAGAAGTGGCTGTCGAAGTCACTATCTTCAAACCTGCATTAATAACTCCAATAGTTGAGCTACAACTTACTCCAGTGGTACTAAGATTAAAGCTACCTGTAATACTAGAGCTGGAAGCGATCCTTACCAAGGCATCATCTATACAAGCGTCAATATCTACTATTACCTCTTCAGCTTCACTAATATGATAATTGGCCACTAGATCTGAAATATTAATCAAAGAAACGACAATACTTGATACCAATGTCAAAGTGGTAATCATAATTACAAATATCAAAGCAATAGCGCCTTTTTGATTATTTTTTATCTTCATATTAGCTTTCTCCTTGCGATTGTAAAGCCCAAACCTCTTCTTGAGTCAAGACTCTATTGTAGATACGCATATCATCAACTATACCATCAAAATAGTTGGAAATACTGGTATAAATACTACTATCAAAATTTACCAAAGTTCTGACAGAATTTAAAGTAGTGGTAGCTTTACCACCAACAGCTTTTTGATAAACATAATGTATAATTTCATCATTCTCCAAATCATAAGTAACTGTCACATGATATACAGTGTCGACAGTCATAGTAAAAGAAGACGCATAATCAGTATAAGAACTACTATCATAAATACGCAACTGTGGTTTACCGCTACTTATAGAAAACTTATAACCCGTCTGTGGAGTCCAAGATGATTTATTTAATATAGCCTTCTCGCTACTAACAGGATCTTCTTCTTTTACCCAAACAGCAATAGAAAAACTGTCATTAAAATTCAATGAGTCATCATTGAGGGCGGCACAATACTGTGAACTACCACTTTCAAAATCCCAAGCATAAGTGCTACCATCAACTAAACCATCAACCACAGTAGGAGCATGGCCAACACAGGTAAAATTGTGACCACCAACCACATCTGTGCCAGCCTGATCTTCTATATTCCAAAAAGATATCAAACCAGATGGTTGTTCATTTCGTAACACAACTGTCGAAGTAGCAGTCGAAGTAGCTGACAAACTAAGTTGGTCAGAAACAAAAGACTTTACTTTCATATGAGTGGTCACACTAGTAAAAGCATTAAGAGAAGATGTAGCAGTCGAAGTAGCAAAAGTCAAATTACTATCCAAAACTTTTACATTGGGAGAAGTCAAATAAGTGCTAGTCACAGCTGCATAAGCAGAGGTATCACAAGCCAAATAATAACCATTTTGAGGAATATTGGGATAACAAGTCATTACCACTCTTTGATTATCAACAGTAAGTCTAACAGCACCACCACCCTGAACACAAATACCAGGTAAATGATCATCATCTTCAAAATACAGAGCTAAGACAGGTGGTGAATCATCAAAATCAGAGCAATCACCATTTATATCTTTGAGAAGACCATCAGAGTTGCGCACCAAATAATCTATAGAACTCAAAGCTGTTCTTCTATTACGAGAAACATTTATATTTTGACCTAGTTTGCTAGCAGTACCACCCAAAGTCAGATGAAAATCAATCACAGCAGTCAACAAAACAGCTACAATAGCCAAATACAAAATTGTCTCTACCAAAGTAAAACCTGATTTATTTTTTATTGATTTATTTTTTTTCATTAATATCAACGATATTTTATATTTAAATCATACAATGTAGGACTGCTTTCATTTTCTGAAACACCAGAACAAGGAGACATGCCTATTAAATAACGCAAAAATCTTTTGCCATTTAGACTAGAAGGCGTACTACTAGTAAAAAATCCATCTGTATGATCGCTAAATACCTGAGTAGTCTCACTAGTAAAAGTAATATCATCAGAGACCCCTAGAGTAACAGTCAAATCACAAGCAACTGGTACATCTTGTTCAACAGATAATTCTAACAATTCTTGACCAGTAGAACCAATATCAAAAATAGAAGAATATAATGTACCAGCAGAATATACTCCACCAGCCGCAGGTGGTTCTGCTGGACCATTCATAAATTTGAAATGTTTGGAAGCATCTTCTTCATTTTCCAAAACAAATAAACCAGTTGTTGAAGCATGATACCATAAATAATGATAAGGGATAGAATTGCCCGGAGTATAACCATAAGTAGTAGTGTCTTTGACTGGGCCAGCCACGATAGCAGATCGATTGGATATATCTACAGAAATTAAATCTCCATCATAGCCTATGGCAAAAATATAATCTTTGACACTATCATAAGCCAATCCATGGGGCGTACTTAAATCAGAATCATTGATAGTATCTAATTCAGTCAAAGAAGTAGTGTTGTCTTCGGCAATAATAATTTCATCAGTTGCATCTTCAGATAAAATGGCAAATCTATTTTTGCCACCGGAGGTCTCAATATATTCAATCTGTACATAATCAGCATCACTAGCATAATAATCTTCACTAGCCGCTGACTTGGTAGAAACATCATAACGAGCAAAAGTATCAGTAGCTGAATCACCTACTACATACAATAAATCATTAGCAGTATCTATCCACAAATCAGTAATATTAGCATCGCTAATATTTTGAGTTGTTCCTTGAATAGTCAAAGTAGCTCCGCCACCTGAAAGGGCATAGATGGCCAAATCACCCAATCCACCAGAAGTAGCAGACAAAGCATAAAGATAAGCATCATTGCTATCTACCATCATAGCATTGATACCTAGGTTCATACCTGAGCTAGGCGGCATTGAGACATAACTATCAAGGGTCTCAGTATCTAAATCGACTATTCCAATCATGTTGCTACCATCCACAGAAAAAGGTGAACCTAAATAAAGATAAGCATCATCTGAAGTAATAGCCATAGTACGACAACCCGCCAACGAACCAAGATCTATTGTTGTGCCCTCGGTAATAGTACCAGGGTCATCATCTGCATTACTAATATTATAACTACGGACATCCTGGGTTGCGTCACCACAAACCCAAGCCGTACCACCATCACTAGTAAAAGCAACATCATAACTAGCACTACCCAATACAATATCAGCATCATCTTCTAACTCTTGCCAATCAGGATCTGAGGCTCCCGTGGGTCGCATAATAAACTTGATATAATCCGCTCCAAGTCCCGTTCTCTCTAGTATAAATATACCACCTTCAGCAGCATCATATTCTATAAAATGAATTGGAGTACTGTATGGTGTGCCTCCATAACTAGATGTATCAGATAAAGGATTAGTTAATTGTCGTGGATTTGTAATATCCATAACAGCAATATTAGCATAATAATCAATATAAACGGCATTATGATCACCATCAAAAATTATACCTTTTTCACTAGCAGTACTTCCATGATTATAAGTATCTAAAGCAGTAAAGGCTGAACCAGTATCTTCAAAAGTAACTACTTCACCAGCACTATCAGTAGTAACAACAACAAATCTATTTTTACCAGCTGACGAATCATCAATAGCTGCAATACCCATGATATGACCAGTATTATCATAACCAAAATCTGAACTTAAAGCAGACTTAGTAGTTGTATCAAGCCGTTTTATATTATGAGCTCCTACACCAATTGTATTCTCCAAAGTAACATAAAGATCATCAGTTTCTGCATCATAAACTCCAGCACTCATAGCAAAAGTAGTACTATCAGTAATCTGCTGAGCACCACCTTGAATAGTCAAAGTAGAACCACTAGCACCAGTCTGGTAAACAGCTATATAACCAGAGTCCAACAATACATAAACATAATCACCTGTATCATCAACTATTATATTATTACATTTAAAAGCAAAAGTAGCCTGTGCTGCATAAGTCACTGTATGGTCATCACCCAACTCTACGATAGCCATTACTTCATCACCTTTGCCGCCTCCATAAAAACGCACTCCAACATAGGCATAATTACCATTGGGGTGTAAGCCAATACACCCCCCACCATAGGTAAAACTAGATAAATCTGCTTCCCAACTAGAAGAAATTGTACCACTACGAGCAGCGCTTTTATCATAAGCTTTGATCTTATCAGTACGATAATCACCAGATACATAAATCATATCAGTGGACGTTGATACCTTGAGATCATAAGTGGTTTCACCAACAGCCACAGAAGCATCAGAAACTAAATTGGCCCAATCACCATAAGTAGAGGCTGCCCCTCCAGCACTTTGTGATAACTTTAATGCCCCTTCTGTAGAGGTTGATATATTAGAAAAAGATGAAGACGCTTTATTTGAGCTAGACCAAAATTCACTATCACCAGATCCTGACCAATCAGTCTGTTGCCAGACCTTGTGAGACCAATCTGTCAAAAAAGTAACCAGAACATAGTCTTCTATGCCACTAGCAGAGACAGTCACTGTCACTTGCTTGGTCCGAGGATCATCAGTACCATCGCTATCTACAATATTGCCATCAGAATCTCGTTGAGCACTAGCAATACTTATTACTCTAGTCAAACCATCTCTAGTATCAGAACTACCACTAAAAGCCCAATAACCAGCATCTTTATTAATGCCTTTGTTGCCAGCACCAGATACATCTTCAATATCTTGCCAACTATTATCTCTGATAGACCTGACTGCTTCTATACCCTCTTGGGCAAATTCAGAAATATTTTGTTTGTTACCAGAACCATAAAAATTGGTATAAGAGTTAGTTACTACATAAGTAACTCCTGAAGCCAAAATAGCAAAAACTCCTATGGCTAAAACTAGCTCGACCAAGCTAAAGCCTTTGAATTGTTTCTTGATACTCAACATGTTATTTTTTATTTTTATTATTTATATATTAATCTAAATGAATACAATGTTGGGGTAGTGTCATTTTCTTGACTAACAGTACAAGCTTCCATATCTACTTGATATCTAAGCCAGCGCTGTCCGTTAAGATTAGCTGGGGTGCTGCTAGTAAAATATGTCTGACTAGTATTACTAAATACAGCACTAGTTGGACTATCAAAGCTATCATTATCATCTACATCCAAAGTGACAGACAACTCACAGTCAGTCGGTACATTTTGTTCTATAGCAACATTCATCAATTCTTTGTCATTGGCTCCCAAATCTACAATAGACGAGATTATGTTACCACTTTCTACATAATATGCAGAAGTACCCTCTGATCTCATAATAAAGTTTAATTTAGCTTCTGAAGCAGCTGTTCTTTCTAAGATAAAAATCCCTCCATGTACTGTACTATATTCCATTACTCCATAAATATCAGCCATCGGTACATAACCATAAGTACTTGTATCTTCAACTGGACCATCTGATAAACTAGTACGATTTGAAATATTAATACTATATATATTAGCATCATAATCATACATAAAGGCTAAACTGTTTGTGTCGTGTGCTACAGATGTCGAGCCATCTAAATTATAAGTGCTTAACTCAGTCAAAGATGATCCCTGATCTTCAATTATCCTAAATTCTTTACTAGAATCTCTAGTAGATATTATAAATCTGTTTTTATCATTTTCATTTTCCAAAAATCTGATATCAAGATAGTCATAAGAGCTAGCTACAGCATAATCAACTGATAAATTTTCTTTGTCAGTTGTATCAACTCTCATAAAAGCATTATCATAATCATCACTAACAATATATAAATCTTCTGTATCATTATCTAGCCAACCTCTATTGAGTTCTGGAAATCTATCATCTACAAATTTTTGACCACCACCTAGTGTTGTTAGGGTTTGACCACCATCCTCAATAGCATAAACAAAAATATCACCGTTTGCAGACAGAGCATACAAATACTCATCTTGATCATCAATAATCAAATCATTATTACCCATAAAATTACTAGTAGTTGTAGATGGTGCATAATTATCAATACTTGGAGATTTTCCACCCAGATCAACAACTGCAATACCATAGTCACCAAATTGATCAGAACTATTTCCCAAATACATGTAGTCTCCACTAGAATGAATAGCCATAGAAAGGCAACCACCCATATCATCCAAGGAAACAGTCCATAAATTAGTAATAGTACCACTGCGAACATTTGTTATATCATAGGCCTGTAAATCTTGACTACCATCATTACCACAAACATAAATAGTATTTTGATCAGCTGACAATTCAATACTATAACCATAATCAGTCAAATCCTCAACAGCATCAGCTCCTAGATTATCCCAATTAATATAACCAACTCTATTGGCCAAAGTTATCTGGCCAGGATCCCAAATTTTTACATCAGTATCAGTATAAAACATCGTTTCATCACTCCAAAATTCACGACCAGAATCGCCTGACCAATCGGTCTGTTGCCAAGTATTGTGTGACCAACTAGTAATATAAGTTACCAAAACATAATCAGCTACACCCTCTCCACTGACCGTGACTGTCACTTGTTTTGTATTTGGATCATTGGTACCGCCTACGTCTACAATATTACCATCACCATCACGACTAGCATTGATTATTGAAATTGTTCTTGTCAAAGGACCCAAGGTGTTGTCACTACCACTAAATTGCCAAATACCATTGGCATTTTTGCTAATTCCTTGATTACCAGCACTTGTAGCATTCTCAATATCTTGCCAGCTGTTGTTTTGTATATAACGCACTGCTTCTACAGCTTCTTGAGCAAATTCAGTAAGCATCTGTTTGTCACCAACTCCATAGAAATTGGAAAATGAATTGGTAACTATAAAAGTTACCCCAGTTACCAAAATACCAAAAATTGCAATAGCTACTAATAATTCTACAAAACTAAAGCCAGCAGATTTATTTATTTTTTTTAAATTAATCACCATAATATACTAAGCCAGCTGGTGTGGTGGAAACTGTTTTTTGTTCACCAAAATTATTTTTTAAAATTAAAGTTTGCTCATCCATATTTGCTCCTGTACTAGTACTCAACCATCCAGACACATAAGCAAAATAATATTCATTTATCTGACTAGATTCTATATAAACTCCTGAATCAAATTTTGACTTGATATCAAAAGAATTATTTCTAGCCAAATAAGTAACACCTTTAAACATTATTATGCAATCGCCCTCCACCAAACCATCATCATCACAGTCAGTATTATTATCTAAAACTTTTATACCCCAAACATCACCCTGATAACCAGTTACTGAAAAATTACGGGCCCGAGCAATCAATTCAGTTACTTCGGCAGATTTACCAAGCAAATCTTCTCGCTGGGTTTTGGTAGTCAATAAGGATACAGATGAAGTCATCAATATTATAAAAATGGAAATCATCAATAAAACCTCGACTAAAGAAGCACCGTTTTGATTGTAAATATTTTTTGACATTAACTACCTACCCTACTTGTTAATTCATAAATTGGATTGATAATAGACATAGCCACAAAACCAACCAACAAACCAATAAATATCAGTAGGGCTGGCTCCAAAATCGTCGATAAATTTTTGGTAGTATGATCTACTTCTGATTCATAAAAATTAGCTAAGTACTCCAACACTTCACTCAAATTACCAGAACGCTCACCCACTCTACTCATTCTAGACATAATAATAGGAAAATAAACTTTATTATTTAGTGAATCAGCCAGAGAACTACCCTTTAAAACATTATGATATATATTCTGAATTTGTCTTTTATAAACATCGTTGGTCAATGTTTTGGCTACTATTTGTAGAGATCGATCAATAGTGATACCACTATCAAGCAAAGATGCTAAAGTCCTAGCAAACAAAGCCAAATTCATATTTTTACTAATACCACCAATCAATGGCAATCTCAACATAGTTTTGTGTATGATATATCTAGTTGGTTTTATACGAGACATTACTTTTATCAAAACAAATATTCCAATTATGACGCCGACTATTGCTATCCAATTATTACCAAAAAAATTGGCGGTGCCCAGAAATACTCTAGTTGATAATGGTAATGTAATTTTTAGAGTAGAGAAAAAACCTACAATCTTTGGCAAAACAAAAGCAGAAATAACAACCATCAAAACAACGATAGCTATCAATACTATGACGGGATACATAGAAGCTGCTCTCAATTTTTGTTTTAGCTCAAAATTCTTTTGCTGTTGAATAGACAAAAGATCCAAATTTTTGGCCAAAGTACCACCAGATTCACCAACCTGAACCATATTGATAAACAACATATCAAAATCTTTAGGATGTTTTTTGAGAGCAGTTGAAAATGCATTACCCTTACGAACATCTTCCAAAATGGCCCCTATACGTTTTGCCAAAAGCGGCTTGGCATTATCCATCAAAACCTCCAGAGCACCATCAATAGCCATACCAGATTTGATCATAATAGAAAGGTGCTTGGCTAGCATTACCTTTTCAAGCAATTTTATATGCCCAATAGTAATATCACCACCTTTTTTCTTTTTTTTCGACTTAGAGTCTTTTTTCTTCTGTTTTTTCTTTTTTTCTGCTATTGGTTCTAAAGAAAGCAATATACCATCCTTGAGAGATAGCTGATTGCGAGCATCGGTTGCATCTTTTGCTTCAATGGTAGATTTTATTGTCTTACCACTCTTGTCTGAAAACTTGTAATCAAATAACATATATTATTGTTTAGTTACTCTAAATATTTCTTCTAAGGTAGTCTTACCAGCAATGGCTTTTTTGAGACCATCTTCCATCATGGTGGTCATGCCATTTTCAATAGCTTTTTGTTTGATCTGGTCAGCATTGGCTCGATTGGTAATCAACTCACGAACTTCGTCGTCGATATCCAAAACTTCAAAAATACCTATCCGACCAGAATAGCCACTATTATTGCAATGGGTGCAACCCTTACCTTTATAGAGACGAATTTCTTTTATGTTTTTAGTATTCAAAAACCTATCTATATCTACTTCTTGTCTGAGATTAGATATTTCTTTTTCAGTTAATTTATAACTAACAATGCATTTCAAACATATTCTTCTGACCAAACGCTGAGCAATAATGACATTGATAGTTGAAGCCAATAAAAATGGCTCAATTTGCATATCTATCAAACGAGGCAAAGCAGTAGCTGCATCATTGGTATGTAAAGTAGATAAAACCAAATGACCAGTCATCGCAGAGTTGACGGCAATGCTGGCAGTTTCTTTGTCACGAATCTCACCAACCATCATGATATCTGGATCTTGTCGCAATAGTGATCTCAAGCCTTTAGCAAAAGTAAGATTGGTAAGTGGGTTGACCTGAATCTGATTGACACCTTCTAGATCATATTCCACTGGATCTTCGATAGTACAAATATTTACATCACGATGATTCAAAATCTTAATCATGGCATAAAGAGACGTTGTTTTACCAGAACCAGTCGGACCAGTAGACAAAAGCATTCCATAAGGGCGAGCAATGGCTTTGTTGACTTTTTCTAAATCAGTATCAATCATACCTAAGTCCTCTAGTGTAAAACGACTACCTTTGGAAGACAACAAACGCATGACTACTTTTTCACCGTCAGTAATCGGCACGATAGAGACACGGACATCTACTTTTTCATTTTCAATCCTATTTGCAAATTTACCATCTTGAGCACTACGACTTTCGTCAGTTCTAAGTTTTGATAATATTTTTAATCTAGTTACTATCAAAGATAAAATACTTTTTGATAAAGTCAAAACATCATACAAAATACCATCAATCCTAAATCTGACTTTGATATCATTTTCGGAAGGCTCAATATGAATATCAGAAGCACTATTGGTAAAAGCATAACTCAAAATATCATCTACTAACTTGACCACTGAGACATCTTCTACTCTAGAACCTTGAGCAGCAATAGCATGTTTTTGAATAGTAGCTGCATACTCCTGCTGAATACTACGACGATAAAGACCAAAAGAATTATTAATTTCAAATTCTGTGGCAAAATATGCAATTACTTTTTCTCCGACTTTTTTTTCTAAAGATTTGATCATCGAATAATCAAAAGGGTTGGCCATAGCTACCTTCACTCCATCTTCATCACGCTTGAAAATGATCATTTTTTGTTTACGAGCTACAATCTCTGGCAATAAATGTAGTATCTCATTATCTATACTTTCTTTGCCTAGATTGACATATTTGATATGCAAATCATTGGCAATCAATTGACCAATTTCTTTGGCCTTGAGCAAACTCTGTTCAATCAAAAAAGTAACAAAGTCTTTTTTTCTTTGTTGAGCAGTCTTGAGAGCTGTATCCAAAACATCATTATCAACCAAACCTATCTTTGAGATAAGTTTATAAATTTTATCATCGGTGATTACTGGTTTCATAATTTTTATTTGTTTACTCCGCCTTTGGCGGGTTTATTTTTATTCAGAAAGAGCAGCTTTACTCTTTGATTTTGAATGTAAATATTCTTCTACTTTGGCAACAATAATTTCTAAAGTGACATCATCTTTGACTAAATACTCTACAGCTCCTAGATCAATACCTTTTTTGATGTCAGCCTCTTGTCCTAAGTTGGACAAAATAATAACTGGAATTTTTTTGGTATTTGGGTCACTTTGTAATTCCATTAATACTTCAAAGCCGCTCTTTTTTGGCATTATCATGTCCAAAATTACCAGATCAGGATCTTCTAACTGAGCTTTGTGCAAACCCTCTTCTCCGTCAGCCGCCAAAATAACTTCATAACCACGTTCTGATAATTCTGCTTTGTATACTTTACGCAAAAAATTATCATCGTCAACAAATAAAATTTTTGCTTTTGTGTCTCCCATATTTTTTAAATTAAATTATTAATGTCTAAAACCAAAATCGGATGTCCCTCCGCAGACACTGCTACACCCTTTATAAAATCCAAATCACGCAAAACTTTTGGTGTTTTCTTCATAATCAACTCTTTAGTCTTTATATTGCCACAAATTGGCACGGCTATTTTTTTGTCTTGAATATCAAACAAAACTACATATTTACACAAAGAACTTATACCAACTAAATCTAAATAATTATCTAATTTTAATACTTTATATTTCTTATTATCATGACTAAAAGTAGCTGCTTTAGAAAAATCTTTGACTTGTTCCAACTTGACCACGTCTTTTATCAAAGCAGAAGGAACACCAATCTCATAATCTTTTATTTTGAATATTAGACTTTTAAAAACAGACATTGGCATTGGTAAGGAAATAACAAAAGTGGTGCCTTTGTCAGGAGATGTTTTGATACTAATCTCACCATCCAATTCCTCAACACGCTGCCGTACCAAACTAAGGCCAACTCCCCTACCAGCAATAGTTGTCAAATGCTTGGCTTGTGAAATACCTGGTGAAAATAATAATTCTTCTTTAGCAGCTTTATTTAATTTTTTGCTAACTGCTTTACTAATTATTTTTGATTTAATAGCATTATTAATAATTTCGTCCCAATCAATACCTCGACCATTGTCCCGAACTACAGTTTGGATAGTGTCACCAACTACATTGACTTCTATGTCAATCTCACCGTCTTTTTGTTTGCTATCAATACCATGGACTACAGCATTTTTTATCAACTGTACAATAACTTCCAAAATTTCATCTACTACAAATTTGTCTAGTGAAAGATTATTATCATTTATATGGAAATCTACTTTTTTGCCAGTATCTCTACAAATATCACGCACTAGATAAGGTAAGGGGGTAAAAACCAAAGACAGGGGTACCAAACGTAGTTTTTCTAATTCATGTCGCAAATCACTAACAATCTTGTCTGTCTCTGCATAAATAGATAGCAAACTCATGTTATTTATGTCATGAATTATTTTTTTAGCTTCAATGCTATTGATAGACAAATCATCCATCAAATATTGGAGTTTATCCAAGCGATTGATAGCTACAGCTACCTCACCAACTGAGGGAATATTACCAAAATGATAACTTCCTTTTTTGTATCGAATTGTTTTGCGATTGGTAGTAATCTTTCGTTTTTTTATCAAAACATTCAAAGAATTTAAAACTTTTATAAAATTTGCTTCTTGACCTTTGGCTAAAATGCTTTCAAAATTATCCTGCAAAGCATCAGTGGCTTTTAATAAAACATCTATCACTTGCCCATCGATTTTTATTTCATCATGATAAGCAGCATCAATAATATTTTCAATTGTGTGATAAAACCTAACTGTCTTTTTGCCAGCTACGGTCGCTGCTGCTCCTTTCATGGAATGCACTAGTCGAAAAATATTTTCTATCAAACTCTTACTATTTGGCCTTTTTTCTAAAGATAATAAAAAATTGACCAATTGCTGTAATTGACGCTGAGCTGTGCCAACATATAACTCCTTGTACTTTTTACTAATCATAAAATATCAGCTTTTTCCAAAATTTGTTCTGGTTCTAAAATATAGATTTTTTTGTTGTTAATTTTTATATATTGTTTGAATATTTTTTTACTCTTGTCGTTAAAAACTTTTTTGTCACTAACTATACCTTTACCGATTTCGGCTATAATTCCATAAAAATCATCCTGGTAATACCACATAAAGCACTTGTTATCAGGCTTAGTTGTTTTTATATTCAAAATTTTTGTAATATCAAAAATAGTGATAATTTTGCCATGATAATAAAATAAGCCTTTAATCTGGGGTGCTGATTTGGGAATAGGACAAATATAATTGCAAGCCACAAACTGAGTACCAATCAAGATTGGCATAGCATATAGACTATTACCAATTTTCATAGTGATAAATTTTTGTTGTGCTTTTGGCATTACTTTTTATTGTCTTGACCAATTAAATTATTTAGACTACGAGTTACATCGCCTAGCTCTCCAGAAGAACGATTGAGAGCTCGATTGACTACTAATTGTTTATTGATAATAACAGCAATGTCATCAGTGTGTTTGATCAAGTTTTGAGCTTCTTTACCTAAATTATTTATCATCAACAAAATATTATCAGCATCTTCTTGGGTTTCTGTGGTTTCTTGATTAACAACCTGAATACTCTGTGTAATATTACTGACACTACCTATTATCTTTGTCAAAAAATTGACTGCCTGGGTAATAGTATTAATACTTTTTTTGGTATCTTCTTGACCAAAAATCGCTTCGTCTTTACTTTGTTTGAGTTGTCGCTGCATATCAGTAGCTACTTTGGAAATCAAATCTGCGGTAGTTGCACTGGTATCACTAACATCTCTCATCTGAGAAATTAAATTAGATAATTTTTTATCTGACTTTTTGTCACTATGAAGTTCAATAATCAAATTGGCACTGATTAATTCAGTAGATTCTGCCATATTTTTTACTTGGATAACAATATCTTTGACCTGCTGGGAATAATCATCCAAAGCATGGCTTAATTTTTGATGTTCTGATACTAGGTTGTTGACTGCCTTGAGATTACCCAAGGCTGATGTAACTTTTTGTTTACCGCTGCCTGTTGCTAGATTATCCAAAGTACTAATGTCTTTGACAATTACTTGAGTCTTTTGAGAAATGGCTTGTAGTGAGTTGACCATACCAGAAACCGCCCTCTTACCTTTGGTCAGGCCTTTGCGTTGTTCTTGACTCGAAACCATCAAAAATTGAGACACTTCGCTGTTATTTTGGCTAATATCAGATAAATTTTGAACAGATTTGGCCAAAGTTTCAGCTACTTTAAATAATTTACCAATTGCTCTATGAACAGGATCAGATACTACATGAGCCAAATATTTGGTAGCCAGCAAAGACAAGAGCAGGGCTATGGCTAAAGCTACAAAAACACCAATCACTATTCCACGCCATAAACCAGCTACTAATAAATCGAAGAAATTTGGAGTAAATAAATATATTACGGCAAATAAAGACAGAATCGACAAAAAAGCCACACCAATAAACCATAAAATAAATCTAATGTATATTTTTGTTTCTGCTATTTTCATTTTTTTGTTTGTGTTTTTAATAGCTTACTTTGTTTTTGCAAAGCTTACTCTAGAACTGAATTTGTTTATAAATTATAACATATTTTGCTATGTTTAACAAAATAAATTTATAACAAATAACATTTGACAAAAAGTAAGTTTTTCTACTATAATATACAAGTTAAATAATTAAAACTAAATGCGAAAATTTATTCTTTTATTGGTCGATATTGGACTATTATATGCAAGTCTAGCGCTGACAATCTGGATTCGTTACGGAGAATTAAAACCAGACTTATGGCAAAGACACTTAGTGCCTTTTTCTTTTATTTTCCTGATTTGGATTATTGTCTTTTTTATAAATGGTTTGTACGAAATCCGTAAAGTTAGAAATGATTTCAAATTTTATGGCAAGCTTATTCAAAATCAAATTGTCAATGCTTTGTTGGCAGTTTTATTTTTTTATACAGTCCTAGGACAGATGACTACTCTACGCCCCCAAGTAGTCCTAATTATTTTATTATTTATCTATACAATTTTATTTATCCTGTGGCGTAGTATTTTTTATAAACTTGTCTCTAGCGCCAAACTCACAAACAATCTAGCTATTATAGGTATCAATCCTGAGTCACTACTCCTAGCTGAAGAGATAATCAAAAAACCTCATCTTGGTTATAAATTAAAATTAATCATCAATCCAGATTATTCGGCTATCCCTGAAAAATTTCAAGTTATCCCCACTAGTAAAGATATTTCAGATCTAAAAAACCAACTTACTCAACACAAAATTAATACAGTTGTAGCTGTATCCAACCCTAAATATAGCCCTGAGGTGGCTAGATATTTGTTTGAAAGTATTGATATGAAGATTCAATACTTTAACCTAACCGATTTTTATGAAAAAATAACTGGCAAAATACCTGTCACAGCTCTAGAACGTACTTGGTTTTTGGACAATCTTTCACAAAAAAATAATGCTTGGGATTTGGTTATCAAAAGAGTTGTGGATATCTTATTTGCTGCAATATTAGGGTTAGTTGGACTAATATTATTGCCTATTTTAGCTATTATTATCAAACTTGATTCAAAGGGACCATTAATCTACAAACAAAAACGAGTTGGTCTAACTGGTAAGGTCTTTAAGGTCTACAAACTACGTACAATGCGCCAAGATGCAGAAAAAGATGGACAAGCTGTCTGGGCTAAAAAAGGAGATGCTAGAGTTACTAAAGTAGGAAAATTTATCCGTAAAACTCGCTTAGATGAAATTCCACAATTTTGGAATATATTGATGGGTAATATGAGCTTCGTTGGTCCTCGCCCAGAAAGACCAGAGTTTGTTGATCAACTCAAAGAAGAAATTTTATTTTACAACGAACGTCACCTAGTAAAACCAGGTCTGACTGGCTGGGCTCAAATAAATTATCCCTATGGAGCTAGTGTAGAAGATGCTAGAGAAAAACTCAGCTATGATTTGTTTTATATCAAAAACCAATCACTAGCTATGGACATTTCTATTATCCTCAAAACAATCAATACTATTTTTAATATTTCATTGGGTCGCTAATGTCTCTTCGTCACAAAATATATAATATCTTGCGTCGCTCAGAAAAATACACCAAAACAGACATGGTCTATCTAGCTAAAGGTGGTGCTTGGTTGACTGCTGGACAAGTTATTTCAATTATTTCCGCTTTCCTTTTAGCGGTTGCTTTTGCTAATTTATTACCCAAAGAAACATTTGGAACTTACAGATACGTATTATCAATAGTAAGTATTTTAGCAATACCTACCTTAGGAGGAATAAACACATCAATTACACAAGCAGTAGCCAAAGGTTATAACGGATCATTGATACCTTTTTTAAAAACACGTATACGCTGGGGACTATTAGGCGCTTTGGCTAGTATTGGATTGTCTTTATATTATTATCTGAATGGACAAGAGACCCTAACAATAAGTTTTTTAATTGCAGCTATATTTTTACCATTTATGGATCCATTAAATATTTATGGGTCTTTTTTGAGTGGCAAAAAACTTTTTAATATTAGTTCTAAATACAGCATTATAACCAAAGTCATAGCCACACTATTGATGTTGTCTGTATTGTTTTTTTCTACAAATATTTTCTTGATAATCTTTACTTATTTTATATCGTATACAATTATAAGATTTGCATTTCTACAAATTACATTAAAGAAATATACATTTAACAAAGAAAAAGACCAAAGTATTATAACTTATGGTAAACATTTAAGCTTAATGGGTGTCATTTCTGGTATTGCTCAACATTTAGACAAAATTCTAGTCTTTCATTACTTAGGTGCAGCTGAATTAGCCATTTACTCATTTGCCATTACTATTCCTGAACAAATCAAGGGTATATTCAAAAATATTCATGTACTTGCCTTTCCTAAATTTGCCGCCAAGACAACAGCTGAAATTAAAAAAACCATTTACAAGAAAATGGTAAAATTGATAATCCTAGCAACACTGGTCACAGTCGTATATATATTTATGGCGCCTTTTATTTACCAAGTATTTTTTCCTCAATATATAGAGTCAGTGCTCTATTCACAAATATTTGCTATTTCTATAATCTTGTTACCAACTGGACTAATCATTATTGCATTACAATCACAAAAAGCTCAAAAAACATTATATAAATTTAATACTTATTCTCCTATTGCTCAGATAGTTATTCTCTTTATTTTTGTGTATTTCTATGGCTTAATTGGCTTGATAATAGCTCGTATTCTCATTCGTGTTGTAAACGCTATAATCTCTATGTTGCTATTGAAACAAATAAAACCAGATAGTATACAATAAACCTCTATATCCTAAGGTCTATAAACAATATAATCTTCTAAAACTAAAATATCAATATTACCCTTCAAAAAAGTATTAATAGCATTTTGTGGTGTATTGACAATTGGTTCACCTCTCAAATTAAAAGAAGTATTAAGTACTAAAGCTACTCCTGTTTTTTTATAAAAACTATTTATCAATTGCCAATAACGCGGAGATTGATCTTGAAAAACTATTTGTGGTCTAGCACTACCATCAACATGAGTAATAGCTGGAATAATCTTTTTTTTGTCTTCTTTAACTGGCACAACATAGAGCATAAATCTACCAGGATAATGTTCTTTGGCATTGGGCATATCAAAAAATTCTTCCACATGCTCAGACATTACTGATGGAGCAAATGGCCGATATGGTTCTCTAAACTTAATTTTAGTATTCACAATATCTTTCATTTCTTCACGACGTGGATCAGCAACTATAGAGCGACTACCTAGAGCCCTTGGACCCCATTCACATTTACCGTGATACCAACCAATAACCCTACCATCAACCATATGATCTGTAATTTTATCTAACAAAACTTCTAAATTATCAATATAGTCATACTGTAAATTATTCTTTTGAATAGTCTTTTTTATTATACTATTATCAAATTCTTGACCATAATAAGCATGATCCATAACAAAATTTGTTCTAGGTTTTTGTAGGCCGCCATGATAAGCCGCTAAAGCAGCTCCTAGAGCTCCACCTGCATCGCCAGCTGCTGGTTGAATATAAATATTATTAAATGGGGTGTTTTGTAAAATTTTCCAATTAGCTACAGAATTTAACCCAACACCACCAGAAATACATAATTTATCAACACCTGTTTCTTTATATAAACTATTAGCTAATTTTATCAAAATCTCTTCCAAAACAACTTGAATAGAAGTAGCCATATCAGCATAATACTCCTGTTTATTAGCCAAATCTTCCAATTCTTTACCCTCTGGTTTAGTACCAAAATATGATGGCCAACCAGTATCTCTAGTAAAAAATTTGGATTCTTTTTCTCGAGGTTCACCAAATAGTTTAACAAACTTTCTACTATAAGTCTTAGTTAATGATTTGTGAAAAGTAAAATAACTTAAGTCCAAAGCATATGACCCATCTTCATAAACTTTGATAACTTTTTTTATTTTATCAACATGTTTTGGCTTACCATAAGGAGCCATACCCATTACTTTGTACTCCCCACTATTTACTCTAAAACCAAGCCAAGCAGTAAAGGCAGAATATAATAAACCAAGTGAATGTGGAAAATCAATCTCTTTGATAACTTTTATATTATTATTTTTTCCAAAAGCCAAGGTAGTAGTAGCCCACTCACCAACTCCATCAACTGTCAAAATAGCTGCTTTATCATATGGAGAACAATAAAAACTAGAGGCAGCATGTGACAAATGATGGTCAGAAAATAAAATCTTGTCTGGATCGATATCCAATTGACTACTAATCAACTGACGAATCCACATCTTATCTAAAAAAATATGTTTAATAGATTCTATAAATACTGGGCAAGAGCTAGGAAAAGTTGCTAATGATGTTTTGATAATCCTTTCAAATTTTACAAAAGGTTTTTCATAAAAAACAACATAATCAATCTCTTCTTTTTTTACTTTTGAGTCTTGTAAAACAAAATCAATAGACTGTTTAGGAAAATCAGAATCATTTTTCTTTCTAGTAAATCTTTCTTCACTAGACATAGAAGTAGGCACACCATCTACCAAAAGTGCAGCCCCTGAATCATGATAAAAAAATGATAAACCGAGTATATTCATAATTAAAATTCTTTTTTAAAATCTTCCAGCTTAGAGAATGTTTTGTTTTTTATATTAAAATTTGAATTATTGGATTTAGTCTTTAGTGCTTTTCCAAAAAATCTATAGGGAATAGCAAAAAAAATCAAAATCACAAAATAAAAAATAAATAAAAAAGCATTGGAAATAATATTACCAATGAATAGTCCCACCTTTTTCCAGCCATTCCAGATCTTGAGTAAAATATTTTTCATATCCTAAAAAATTGTATAAATAAATGGTCCCAAAGGAGTGCTGTGTCCTAAAATAATAATCACAAAAAATGCCAACAATAATACAATCATAGGAATCATCCACCACATCTTATTTTTTAAAAGAAAATTAAAAAAACTAGCGACAATGGAAAATCTTATTTTTAGTGATTTTAATGCTTTATTACCCATTTTTATTTCATTTTGCTGTTAAATTCTATCAGAATACTACCTATTAATCAAGTGTATATTATCCGTCAAATAGCCATAAATAATGTCACTAGCCCAATCATGACCCAATTCATTCCAGTGTCCGTCGCAAGACCAAACTGTTGATTCTGTAGTGTTTTGAGCCCTTTTTTTAAAAGCTGGATAAAGAGCCAAATATGAAAATTTATGTTCATCTGCTATTTCTTGCAGTATTGTTTCTGGTTTATTATAATCAAATATTTCTTGATTTTTATACTTTTCATCAAGCTCATCAAAAAGATTGTCATGAACCCGATAAGCTTCAGTTAAGGATAATAAAAGAAAATCAATATTATTGGCAATAGCTATATTTTGAAACTCAGCTAAAAATTTTTCTTGATTATCCCAAGCCTGCTGCCATTCTTGAGAATATTCTGATAAAAACACTTGTTTGTCTAATTCAACATCATCCTCTGCAATTATACTACTACTTTGCTGAGCCAAATATTTTTCATAGCTAAACATTATTAAAGCAGATTTTTTAAAAATATTTTTTATTGTAGATTTTATTTTTGTTTTAAAATTTGGTTCTGGTAATTCTGGTAATGACAATATAATATTGCCATTTTGATCAAATTGATCACTTGGATTAAGTTTTACAAAATCATCTGTCACATCATTGGCTACCAAGAAAGCATCAATAATCAAATCAGGCTGATACTGCATAGCATATTCTTTTAAATAAATAAGGTTTAAGTATGTGCCATGACTAGAGATTCCAAAAGGTATTATTTCATATTTATATTGTTTGTCTTCTTGGGAATTTAATTTTTCTTCTAGTTTAGTAAAAAAAGTATTAGCAAGGGGTATTTGATTTGATTCAACAAAAGAATCACCCACGATTACTATCCTAAAAACATCGTCAGGTTTTTTGATATCATATTCTCTAGAATTAAAACCAAAACTATTTGAAATTATTTTATTTTCAAAACATTCTTGTTTGACAACAAATTCCTGCTCTGGTTTTAATATCAACAAACTAGTATTTGGATCTCTAGTATAAATATCTTGATGAGGGCTTTTATCTATAGCTCGAACAATTATTTCCAAAACAAAAAAAGTAAGTCCTAGGCTAAATAATAACAAAAATATTTTCTGTCCAATTTTATTTTTCATAAAGCCATAAGATCATTGCTTTTTGCATGTGCAATCTATTAGCAGCTTGATCAAAAATAATAGAATTTTTGTGATCAATAGCATCACGAGAAATTTCATAACCAACATGACAAGGCATACAATGCATTATTTTTACTTGCGGTGCATATTTATCTATCAGTTCAGCATTGAGCTGATAAGGCATAAACAATTCTTTCCTTTTATTATATTCGTCCAAATATTCTTCTTTTATTTTATCACCGGCAAAAAATTCCATATTCATCCAAGTATCGGTATGAACAAAACTAGCGCCTTGCAAAGCTTGTTCTAAATCAAGAGTCCTACTTATCAAACCAGTGTCTTCAGCTTGTTTAATCAATTCTGAATCAATACTATCTTTATCAGTTTTTGGACAAACTAAGACAAATTTTATACCTAGTTTACTACAAACTAGCATCAAAGTATTGGAAACATTATTCTCAATACCTAACCAAACTACCTTTTTTATATTATCTAAACCATCAGCATACTCAACCATAGTCAAAAGATCGCTCAAAGCCTGAGAAGGATGATATTTTTCACTACAGCCATCAATTATTGGAATTTGATTCAAAGCAGCTGCCTTTATTACATTCTCTGATTTTAGAGCTCGAAACATCAAAATCTGCCCAAAACGCATTACTGCTTTGATTTCATCTACAAAATCAGTCAAAGCAAATTGGCTAGTACGAGCATCCAAAAAAATCGCATGCCCACCCAATTCTGTCATAGCTGCTTCATAAGAAAGACGAGTTCTAGTTGATGTTTTTTGAAAAAGCATAATCATGGTTTTGTTTTTCAAATAACCAACTTTATTATTTTTAGCACTCTGTTCTTTTAAATCTTGTGCTTTATGAAGTATAGATAAAATATCCTCTTTGCTTTGCTCTTTGAGAGAAATAAGATGTTTCATAATTTATTTACTGATTTTAATATTATTTTTTACGAGTTACTTTAGCAAATCTAATAACCAATTTACCAAAATCAGGATTATTGAATCTATCTATAGTTTTTAAAAGCTCTACATCATACTTATCTCTATCAATTTTATCAACAATTGGTTTACAGCCTCCATCTTCTCGATTGACCCAATAATCATCAAAAATAACTACAGTATTTTCATCCATAACTGGTTTGGTATTTTGCCAATCATTTCTGATAGTATCTAAACTATGCCCACCGTCGATAAATACAAAATCCATCTTAGGTAAACTTGGTACAACTTCAGGCATAACTTTCAAAGTATTACCCTGATAAAGATGGACTGTAGCTCCAGTCTGCTCTATAGCAGCCAAGACAACAGCCTTGAATGGTGGTTTTTTGGAAAGTTCATATTTAAATTCTTCATCAGATAATTCTTCAAACAAATCAAAACCATAATAATGTATAGATTCTATTGGCTGATTTTTACGAGCTTCTTCAATCATAGAAATGGCTCTCTTACCATTCCAAGTACCAACCTCCATTATATTTTTTGCCTTGGTTTTACCAACAAACTCATATAAATGTTTATAGCGACGAGCTGCTTTAGGAAGAATACCAATCTTTTTTAAAATTCTGATAACTAACATATTTTTTATTTAATTATTATAATACTCATAATATTTACTTACAGTCTTGTGCCAAGAAAATCTTTTGGCAAATTCTTTAGAATTATTTGACAATGTTTGTTTATTTAATAATATTTTTTCTATTTTGTTATATATATCATCTACGTCTCTTTGTCTGGCTAAAAATCCATTATAACCATCTTCCACAGCATCTTCAATTCCACAATCTTTACTACCAATGACTGGTAAACCAAATTGAGCTGCTTCTAATAAGACTAAACCAAATCCTTCAAAATAATCGTCTTTATTAGTAGAACATAAAAGAAAAATATCACTAATATGATAAAAAAATGCTAAACTTTTGTCATCTGCAGAACTAATAATTTCTACATTGTTTGTTATATTATTTTTGGCAACAAAATCTTTTATCAATTTTATATAAGCCTTATCTTTGTCAGAACCTATAATAAAATATTTAAAATTAGGGTATTTACTTTTCAATTTACTGATAGCTCGCAAACTATGGTATTGGCCTTTTCTGCCCTTGATAGCACCAACTGATAAAAATATTGGATGCTGATTGCTAATATTATATTTAATTTTATAATTATCTATAGCTGTATCTGACAATGGCTGCAAATCTGGAGTACCTAACAAAACTGTAGAAATGTTATCTAGTTTTATCTTTTCCAAAATCTTTTTCTTGGTATAATTACTAATACAAAAAATCTGTTTGGCCTTATGATATGCTTTACGCAGAAGCATGGCTTTTATCTTTATATTAAAAGGATCTACAGAATAGGTGCCTATACCGTTTACAAATAATTTTTTTCTTGTACCTAAAACAGAAAAATAACCATAAATACTATAAGGCCAACCATCAAAAGCATGAATAATGTCAAAATTTTTAGCAATTTTCCTAACTTTAATAATATTAGAAATAAACTTTAATAAAGACGAGGCTGGGCTTAAAATATTTAATTCATTGTCCTGTTCTTTGTTTTGAGCCTCACTAACAATTTTATAATCTAAATCAAACTTTGGATATAAATTTATAATTGAAGATGAATATCTGCCCCAGCCAGATTTATTATTTATGTTATTAGTAATGACTAAAACTTTCATTATTTTTCTTTTAATCTTTCCATATCAGCATCAACCATCATCTTGATTAATTCTTCAAAACTAACCTTGGGTGTCCAATCAAGCTTTGTCTTTGCTTTGATATGACTACCCTTTAAGGTATGTAATTCTGCTGGTCTTTTGAAACGTGGATCTATACTTATATATTTTTCCCAATCATCAATACCAACATGCTTAAAGGCTACATCTAATAAATCTCTAATACTGTGTGTCTCACCAGTAGAAATAATATAATTATCTGGTTCGTCCTGTTGCAGCATTAGCCACATAGCTTCTACATAATCTCCAGCAAAACCCCAGTCACGTTGACTATCCAAATTACCTAATTTGATATCATCTTCTAAACCAAGTTTGATTCTAGCCACACCATCGGTTATTTTACGAGTGACAAATTCTAAACCACGAACAGGAGATTCATGATTAAACAAAATACCGTTAACACAAAACATACTAAAACTTTCTCGGTAATTTACTGTTATCCAAAAAGCAAAAAGTTTTGATATAGCATATGGACTACGTGGATGAAAGGGTGTTTCTTCAGTTTGAATACCATCTTTTTCACTACTATTACCAAACATTTCACTAGTAGCTGCATGATAAAACTTGGCAGATGGATGATGATTTTTGACTGCATTTAATAGTTTGAGAGTACCAATAGCATTTGTCTCTGAAGTAACTATAGGTTGATCCCAAGAAGTTCCTACAAAAGATTGAGCAGCTAGATGATAAATTTCATCTGGACGAATTGTCCTAATAGCATTTATCAAAGACACTTCGTCTGTCAAATCACCACTAACGTATTCAATGTCTTTGTATATTCCAAGGTATTTCAAATTATCAAAATCTCTATTTACAACCCGTCTGACCAAACCATGGACTTGATAACCTTTGGATAATAAAAATTTAGCAAGATAAGCACCATCTTGACCAGTAATACCTGTAATTAAAGCTTTTTTTCCGCCAGAGGCGGACCCGCCTTTGGCGGGCATATTTTCTTTGTTGTTCATACTGATTTATTTATAAATAATAATATCATATATAATATATTTTATTATTTTTTGCCATAAAAATATACGGCATTATGAATAGCACTTTTGACTGGTGAAAAATATCCAGCAGAAATCTCTGCAAAATCTTTCATCCATATTCGCATGCCTTGTAAAGTAACTCTCCAAAAATCTTTTGGCGATGGATGAAAATGTTGATTAAAAGGGACCTCAATCCAGATGACACCATCTTTTTTCAAAACTCTAGTAAGTTCACTGATAGCTTTTTGTGGATTGACCACATGCTCCAAGACTGCTTTACAAACTACAACATCAAATTTTTCATTTTCAAATTTTAAATCATGTATATCATAATTAAAATCTATATAATCAGATTTATCAAACAGATCAACACTAGTCCAATGTTTACCATATTTTTGTTTTCTGACTCCAATTTGCAAACATTTTTTATTTTCTCCTTTATTTAATAAATCTTGCCAGGCTTTGTCTTTGATTTCAAATTGATAACCTATTTTTTTGGCAGTCCGACGATACAAAAGTAAATACCAAATATCAGGCAACAAACGATGTAAAAAAGACGAGGCTGTTTTTTTTATAAAAGACATATTATTTATTTATTTTATATATAAAGAAATCATCTAAGTTAATAACTAATTCCGTAAAATCTAAATCTTCTTCATTCCAAATATCATGTTTGGAATCAAAGACTAAATAGTCTACTTTGTATTTAAATAAATTATTTTCTAAAGTATCAGATTTTATTTGTTCAGCTAAATTCAAAACATGTTCTATTTTATATTCAGGAATTGCTTGATATTCTACTGGATTTAGAAAAAATATTTTCCTTAATTTGTTTTTACTAAGATTATGATGATATTCATCTCTATAATGCACCCCCCAAACAGATCTCTCATTAGCAATGAGAAAATCTTTAGTGAAATCTTGATAATAATTATTTATAACAAATCTTTCAAACACCTCTTCATCAGGTAAGAAAAACAAATTTGCTTCTCGTGCATAAAAAATATTATCAGCAGTATACAGGGGTATTAAATGACTAATATCTTGATTAGCATACACAACTGACTCTTTATCAGTATTATTATCCAACCAATCAAGTACTACGGCATATCTTTGCATGTCTATCTTCCAATCGTTGGCTTTAGAATTTTTAAAAAATAAATTACTAGCCTGCCAAGCTGACCATACAAAAACAAGTATAAACAAACTAACAAAAATTTTTGATTTATTTTTTATAAACTTATCACTGATAAATAATTTGTTTATTAAATAGCTTGTTGATATCACATACCAAAATATACTCAGAGGTAAATAATGACTAGAAAATTCCAAATTTTTACCAGTTATGACGTGTTGATTTACACAAACAACTGTGGCTATCAAACCAGAAACAAGCAACAAAGATGTTTTATTGATAGATATTATTTTCTTTTTATAAAAAATAAACCACAATAATAAAAGTAAAGATGACAAAACAACTATTTTTATACCAGACGGAAAATGGCTATCTATCATCCCTAATCTATAAATTGACTCATCATAGTATGGATTTTGCGTGCTATTGAACAAAGATATAAAATATGGAATACCTATCAAAACTGCACCTAAAATAATGTAAAAGTACGGTTTAAAATTAAACTTCCTAGTGTGTAATATACCTAATAACATAAAAACAAGCAATAATACTATAAAAAATGTCCAAAAATAGGGATAAAAATGAAATAAAAGTCCAAAAATAATAATACTAGAGGCAAAAAAAGCTGCTTTTTTTGATCTAATATATTTTATTAATAAAAACAAAGTCAACGACCAAAATATAAAAATAAACTGGGGACTGATCGGTCTATCAAAAAAATACAAAAACCTACCCAAATGAAGCCAAGTAGCTCCTGTTAATGATAATATTTTATTTTTTGTTATGGAAAATATTATAGCATAAGTCAACAAGGTCAAAATAATAGGTAATATAAAATCATAAATTGTAAAGCCTTGTTCTATATTGATATCAAAAAAACTCAATGGTTTTGCCAGTATATAATCAGGCAACCAAAACTGCATTGGATCACTATCTTTATATTCATACAAATAAGGATTGGACAAAAAATTGTGTCCATCTGTGACGTCTCTGGCTCTAGCTAAATAATAAATTTCATCATCATTATTAATAGGATAAATACCTTTGAAATCTTCACCCATATTTATGATAGCTAAATACTGAGGCATAAAAGTCAATACACCTACTAGTAAAGCTAATATTATGACAAGATAATGTTTTTTTATTATATTAAACATCTTTATTTTTTTTGGCGATAATAAATATATTATCCCTCAAATTTATCGGCATAGCAATATGCCGCCAAAAACTTTTGTCAAAATAATCTGACAATTTTTGATATATTTTCAAACCTTGCCAACTATAAAGTATCTTGAATATATAAGCTAAAGAAAACTTTTTACCAATCTTTTTGACTTCCAAAATTTCAAAACCTGTCTGCTTGAGTAATATATCTAAATTTTTTGAAGCATAATAATAAAGATGTTCTGGGGGTAAAAACATTTGCCAATGAAGACCCCAAGCCTTAGCCCACCAACTATTTTTATCAATAGTATTAATAGCCAAGACACTACCAGATTTCATAATCTTGTTTACTTGCCGTAAATAAGCAATGGGTTCTGGTACATGTTCTAAAACATCCCACATAGTCACAACATCAAAACTGATGTCTATCTCTAGATCATCAAGTTGACTAGCTGTAAAAACCTTGTGTCCTTTTTGAATAGCTTTAGCTGCTGCATAACTAGAAATTTCAACTCCCATGGTTTGCCAATTTCTTTTTTTGGCTAAATCCAAAAAATACCCCGTAGCTGCTCCAATATCAAAAATATTTCTACCAGTAACTAATTTTTCTAATTTTTTCAAATATAAAATAAAAACGTCTTTCATCGGTTCTTTGTCTTGATCATAATCTGCATAACCATGACGTTTATTACCTTCGTTTTTAAAATAATCTTTATCATAAATCTTGTCTAAACTTTCAGGTTTTGGATAAACAAAAACCAAAATACAGTCTGAACATCTGTATAATTTATAATTATTTTTCTTACCAAATAATTTAATTTTATCTGAATGACATATTGGACAAATTATTTTTTCCATAATCTACTATTCATAAAATTTAAAATCTCTTTAGCTCGTTTATCCCAAGTATACTCACTAACATCTGATAATGCTTGTTCAGATAAACGTCTACTTAAATCTTTATCTTTTATTAATCTTTCTAAGCTATCAGTCAAATTATTCAAATCATTTGGAGCAAATAAAACTGCATTTTTTTCACTCAAAACATCCCTAATACAAGGTAAATCAGTAGTTACAATAGGATTATTAGTTGCCATATACTCAAACATCTTGAGTGGAGACATGTAATATCGATAATGAAAACTATCTGGATAATTCATAACTAAAATATCAGAAGCTAATTCATACTTAGCCAATTGGCCCATTGGTACATATTCTACTAGCTGATATGCCCGGCAATCACCCAATAACTTTTTTATATTTGGAGTCTCAACAGTCTCCAAACCAACTAACAACAAATAAATACCAGGATATTTTTTTGATAAATTTTTGAAGCTGATCAAAATATTTTCAACCCCTTTGGTCTGACCCATAGTCTTAAATTTGCCAGCATAGCTAATAATTGTTTTGTCTTGTGGTAAAGATAATTGTTTTCTAAGTTGTTCTTTGGACAAATTGATATTTTTAAATAAAGACAAATCAACTGCATCTGGAAAATAAAATACTTTTTCTTTACCAACTTTAAATTTTGTGACTAGCTCTTCTGCATAATATTTAGTCACCACAATCAACCCTCTACTTTTTGAAAAAACTTTTTTATAACGATTGACACTGTCCGGCTTGATATGAGTTTCCCAAAAAAAACTAAATCTCTTTGGTAGTAGCTTTAAAAACAAAGCCATCTCTCCTCTACAATAGATATTTACTTTGCCTTTTTGTGATAATAAGAATACTAACAAGGATATTCCAAAACTTGCAGCTGATAAAATAAAAGAAAAAGGTACCCAAAGAGGTAAAAATCCTAAACTAGGCAATTTTTTTATTTTAAAAGATTTATCAACATTATAATAAGTAAAAATATCCTCCTTTATTTTGTTTGGTTTGTGAGGAAGTAATAAGGTAACGTCTGCTCCACTTCTAGCAAAAGACTCACACATTTTGATAACGTGATATCCGTGAGCCATTTTATTTGGCAGCTTAGCATTTATTATATATATCAATTTCATAGTTTCTTAAATACTTGCCCTAAATTTTTAGCCATCTGTTTACTGCTAAAATAATTGGTAATTTTAGATCGAGAAGCCTTACTTAAACTCTTTGATAAATCTTGATCATCTAGCATTTTTATTTTAGCAATAATATCATCAATATCATAAAAATCTACTTTTAGTATGTCTAGTTTATCTTTTACATAATCATCTAAATATTGTTTACGAGTAGCGACTATTGGCAAAGCTGATGACATAGCATCAAGTAAAACAGTCTGACCTGAACAATCAGAACCGTCTGTGTATTGATCATTATGTGTAATAAGTAATAGCATTTTAGCAGATTGATATACTTTTTTCAATTCTTTTATAGGCAATCCATATATCACTTTTACATTATTTGGTACCTCTAATCCTTCAATATTCCATTTCCCACAAACCACAACAAATTTTTCATTGGGTAATTTTTTGGCTACCTCAAAAAGGGTTTTATAATCTCGACCATTATCTTTACCTACAGATAAAATATATTTATTTTTAGAAAAATCTATTGGTATCCAAAAATCTGGATCAACACCAAGGGGAATAAAAATTAACTTATGTTTATCAATTTGATAATTATTTACTAAATCATCTATTTGAAAATGTGATAAACAAACAATAACATCTAGCTGTTTTATTAAGTATTTTATAAATTTATATTTCAATTTATTTTTTTTGTTCCTAAATAAAGTATTATTCAAACTAATATTTAATAAAACATATTTAGTCTTTAATCTAAATATTTTTTTGAAAAAAATATTATAAAGTATAGAAGAACCAAAAACTATATCATAACTTTTGATAAATTTGGTCAATAAAATATGTTTCCAAACAAAGGGCAATTTTTGTATAATTTTTTTTGATTTTAATATATCGTATATATCTTTATATTCTGCATCAAAGCCAAAATCACCCAGGTGGTTCATACCATAAAAAGGAGTGTCAGGATAATCATGATGTATCTTGCCATGATAAACATCAGTTCTCTTACCTGAAAATAAATATAAAATTTTTGGATTATTTTTCATTACAAAAATTACCTTGCTTTTATATAGCCTACACAAATCGCATTACCTGCTTTGTAAGGATTATTATATTTACATTGATAAGCTTCTTCAGCACTAGTCTCTATCCATTTATTATTTTTACTAACTCTTTTCAAATAATAAACTCCGTCGACTTTTAATATTTTTTCTTTGATATATTTATCTAGATTTTTATTATAAGCAATCGGCACAGTAAATATTATATGCCCCTGCTCTGTCAAACAATTTCTAAGATTATCTAAGACTGCTACTATTTTATCTGGATCATTTGTACCATCATCACGTCCAATATGCTCAAGTGTAGATATACTAATAATCAAGTCATATTTATGCTTTGGTTCAAAATCAATTGCATCTTGATTTATAACGTTTTTAGATTTCTCATATTTATCCAATATATCACCAGAGAAATCAGTATAATGAGAAATAACATTACCTACTTCCAAGATACGCTTGTTTTTATTGTCTTTAATATTTTTGGTAGCAATAGCTATTTCTACACATCTTTCATTCTGATGGGTAAAATTATAATGATGATAAAAATATTTATATTTTTTATTATTAAAAATGAAAGTACTATTTTGTCTAAATGTTTTGAAGTACAAAAATCCCAAATATCTTTTTATATAATTTCTATAAACAACTCTTAGACTAGATAAAATAAAACTAACAAAACCTTTTTGTTTTAAAGAATCATTCAAACTTTTCTTATCATCTATATAACGGCTATCCATATTTAAATATTTTTATAAATTTCTTTATATTCCTTGATAATAAATTGCCAATCAAGACTTTTTGCAAACTCAATAGATCGTTTAGCAAAACTATCTCTCAAATCATGATCATTCAATATTTTTAACATTTGTTTGGCTGTCTGGTCAGTGTTTTGTGGCTCTACCAAAAATCCATTTTGTCCATCCAACATAGCATCTATAGCTCCGCTTTGTAATGCACCAATCACTGGTAAACCAAAAGAGGCAGCCTCTACAAATACAAGACCAAATCCTTCGATATCATAATCTACATTTTGTGGTAGTAAAATAAATAATTCTGCATTTTTGTAAAAAGAAACTAACTCTTGATCACTAATATCTTCTTTAAAGATAATTTTATCAACTATATCTAACTTTTTTATCAAGTCTGATATTTTTCTATAATACCTACCACGACTAGAACCAACAATAATATATTTTAGATTTTTATATTGTTTGGATACTTTAGCAAAAGCTTTGATACTAAAATATTGTCCTTTACGCTCTTTGATGCGCCCAACGGAAAGAATATATGGTTTGTATTTATTTTCATCAGCACTTTGTTGGGCAAAATGATTATAATCAATTCCTGGAATGATAACTTTTATAACCAAATCAGTAATTTTTTTATTTATCTCATCAGCAGTATATGAGCTAATGGCTGTTATTTTGTCTGCTTTATGATAAGCCCATTTCAACATGGCTGACCATTTACTGTACAAAGGCTGTATAGCTCCACTACCAATGGCAGTAATAATAAACTTTTTTTTCAAACCAAGATTACAAATAGCAGCTACGATTGCATAAGGAAAGCCATCGATAGCATGTACTATGTCATAATCTTTAAATATTTTTCTAATTTTAAATAAAGAAAAAAATAATTTTAATTTACTATTATAGACAATAACCTCTTCTTCTTTGTAATCACTAGCTACTGTAGTCAATATTTTTACTTCTATGTTTTCTTTTTTAATCCTAGTAATCAAATCTCGAGAAAACCTCCCACCGCCATTTTTGATATCTAGATTATTTGTTAAAAATACTATTTTCATAAACCTATCTAAAACAATCTGCAATCTCTTTCATTAAATGATCCAAACTATGATCACTTTTTACTAAATCGCTTAATGTTTTGCTTACTATATTTTTATCCAAAGTATTTATCTCCATCATTTTATCAAAAGCTTGATCAAAATTATCTAAACAAAAAGACTTATTAATCTTACTCAAGATAACTTTGGCTGATTCATTAGATGTCAAAACCAAAGTACCACAGCTCATAGCCTCCAAAATTGTTTTGTCTAAACTAGCTGTATCACTATAATTCAAAAATATATCAGCTTCTTTATAAAAAGGCGGCGTCCTGTCATTGGCAATAGATCCCAAAAATTTTACATTGTCGTCTAAGCCAAGCTCTCTGACTTTATTATACAAATCATCCAAATATTGTTCTTCATTGAGATTACTAGTTGTACCGATAATATTAAAAATGATTTTTTTATCTGATTTGTCTTTTAGTTGCTTTATCAAATCAAGCATAAAATGAATATTCTTTTTTTCAGAAAGACGACTAACAGATAACAATGTCAAACTATCATGTGAATCTTTGGATTGATAATCAAACATCTCTGTGTCAATCCCTTGATGTAAGATAGTCAACTTTTTGCTTGGTAATTTGAAACCAGAAGGGGTTGAACTAATCATTTTGTTTCCCAAAAAATTCAACAATTTTAATTTGTAGCCCACTCCACCATGAGCATACCAGGCTACCAATCTTTTCCTAAAAATCTTTGTCCATAAAGATATCAAAATTCCATACTCTGGATTTTGATGAGCAAAAACTCCATCAACTTTAGGAACCAATTTCACAGCATACTTATGAAAACGCCAAAACTCACGCCAACGATTTTTACCTTTTTCTTTACCCAAAGAATAAACAGTTACATTTTCTGGTAAACCATCGGCATTACCTTTTTCTAGACACATTACATAAATCTTATCAACATTGCTAGATAGTTTTTTGACCCAATTAAAAGTAAAACCAGCCAAACCATCATCCTTGTCTATTTTTCTAGTGATCATTAATAATTTCATATTATAACAAATCGTTAATAATTTTGTACCAAAATTCATTTACCCGAGCAAATGCTTTTTGCTGACCATATTTTTCCAAGAAAATTTCATAAGCATTGTCACCCAACCTTTTGGCTTCATCTTCATGATCTAAAATATAATTTAATTTTTCTAAAGTTTTGTTTTGATCATTAATATCAACCAACCAACCATTGTGTTTGTCCTCAATGATAGCTGAGGCTCCTAGAGTTTTTGATGCTAGACTAGGAGTCTTGGCCATGCCAGCTTCGACAATCACTTTACCAAAGCTCTCGTTGGTTGATAACAAAAGATTTAGATAAGCTGCTTGATAATAAGCTACCAAACGCAAATGACTCTGGGGTTTTATGATAAAAGCTGTTTTCTCTAGACCATTGGCTTTAATAGCTGTGGTCAAAGTATCTTGCAAATCTCCCTGACCAATCATCAATAAAACAAAATCATCACGTTGTTTCTTGAGTTGACTAATAATTTTTATTAAAAACAAAAGGTTTTTGGCTTTTACAAAACGCCCTACAAACAACAAAATCTTTTTTTGACCGTACATAAGATGAATAGCTTGAATCTTTTCTGGCACTACACCAGATACAAAAGCAGCTTCATTGACTGGAGTATTGATAATAGCAATCTTTTTGGCTGATATACCAGACTTGACCAATTTTTCTTTGATCAAAGGATTGACCACTCTGATAGCATCTGCTTTTTTGGTAATCTTTTTTTGTAACTTATTATAAATTCTATTTTTCCATGATTCTTTGACCCAAAACTTATTGTTCCAAAAATCTCCATGAAAATGGACTTCCAATTTTGTTTTGTACTTTCGACCATAAGCTTTTTTGAGTTGATAACCAACCCAGCCAGCTACATGAGGATCCTGCATATCAATAATGTCATAGTGATGCCTGCGAAATAATTTTTTAGCTAGCCACAAAGCTCGATCAATAGCTGCCGGACCATGACCAACATTATATATACGACAATTATCAGCAATATCGTTTTGTTTTATTTTTGATCTAGTAAAAACAATAATATCCAGTCGCTTGAGACCGCTGGCATATTTTTGATGACGAGCTACCGCATCAACTTCAATTCCTTTTTTGAGAAGATTGGGATCAAAACCCATCATCAAAATAGAAGTATCTTTTAGTTCTTTTAATTCTTTGGCCATATTATTATTTTACTACAAATCTTTTAGCTAATTTAAATTCAATTGGCCAGGCAAAAAACTTTAGTTTCCAACGTAATTTACACAATAAGACAAAAGCCAATTTGATAAGTTTTTGAGCTTTGACACTAGAACCCATAGCGCTCTTGAGACTGTGTGCTCCAAATCTAACATAAGCCTCCATTGATTCAACAAAGTCTTTGTGCTTGACCCAGGGGAAATTTTGCACTGTCAGATAATTTAATTCATTCTCTACCAAGTGAGCCCACTCCTCTAGAGACTCGGGAGCTTTCCAGCCAGATTGTAAGCACTCATCATACAATTCTGAGCCAGGATAAGGCCGAAAGGCCTGTGGTCCCAAAATCTCTACTTTTTCACCTAACTTGACTAGCTTATCTATAAGTTTCAAAGTTTCCATCATTTCTGATTTGTGTTCGTCAGGCAAACCGATCATAAAAGAATACTGTGGCGTAATACCGTGACGCAAACACATCTTGGCAGAATTCAAAATATCTTCTGGTTTGATATTCTTTTTGATTTTTTTCAAAATACGTGGACAACCAGATTCAGCCCCAAAAGAAAGTAAATAACAACCACTTTTTTTGAGCTTGACCATAAACTCATCGTCGATCATACCGGGTCGCAAATAATTGGCTCTAACAGTTGTCTCCCAGGGCATAGTCAAATTTCTAGCAAGCATACCGTCAATTATTTCTTTGGCTCGCTTGATATCTACAAAAAAGTTTTCATCCCAAAATCTAAGTTGTTTATTTTTAAAATATTCTTTACTTTTTATTATTTCCAAATCTTGCAATACTTGTTCTGTTGTTCTTTTTCTCCACTTGAGTTTAAGAATAGCATTGATGCAAAAAGTACAAAGATGCGGACAACCCCTAGAAGTCAATGATGGCACATAAGCCAAATTATCAAGGACTTTTTGATCTATTAGGCTCCAATTGAAAAGTGGCATATCAGCTGGATTGTGCAAAGGTCGTGGTGGATTTTTTTTGATATCTTCCTTATCTTTATAGATAATACCTTGGATCTCTTCCAATTTTTTGTCCGTAATAATCTCATAAAAAGTTTCTTCACCTTCACCAACACAAACAATATCAATCAAAGGAGATTTGATACTTTGTTCTTTAAAAAAAGTCGGATGAGGACCACCCCAGACTATTGTACAATTTGGATTGATATCTTTGATAATTTTGGAAATCTTGAGAGCATCAGAGATCTGAGTAGTCATAACTGAGATACCAGCATAAGCGCAATCTTTAGCTTCTTCTTTTATTTTGGCTATATAATCTACTTCTCTGACACCATCTATAATTTTGACATTTTGATTTTTACTATCTACAAAAGAAGCAATACTAAGCAAACCAACAGATACTGAAGAGTCATAATTTTCTTTAGCTATATTAAATGGTGGGTTGATAAGTAAGGCTCTGCTCATTATTTTTTATTAAATATTTTTAAAGTATCTTGGGCCGCTTGTGTATAGCTATAGTCATAACTTATATTTTTGATAACTTCAGAATATTTTTGATATTCTTCAGGATTCGATAAATCATCAAGATGTTTAGTTAATTGTTTTGACTGTAAAGGATCAAACATCCTAGCTTGATCTTTTAACCAATCAAAACCAATCTCAGTCGAACTAACAAATGGAGTATCAACACTAATAGATTCCAACATAGTATTGGGGCTAATATCTGTAAAGCTTGGAAATATTACTAAATAAGCTGTTTTGAGTTTAGCTAATAATTCTTGACGAGACAATTTTTTGTCTATAATAACATTTTTTATGTCATTCTTTTCAACATATTCTTTAATCCAATCTTTTAAGGGGCCCTCACCGTATAAAACCAAGGAAAAAGATTTGTCTTTGATATTTTTGTAACCATCTAATAAACCTTGGAGATTATTTTTGCGAATAAAACGTCCAGCAAAAACAAAATTTTTGTCTACATTTCCACGACTATGCCGCACAGTAGCTGGCTCACTGATTGGATTATAAACATTATATATTTTTTCTTCCGGTAAATTATAATATTTTTTAAAAATAATCGGCTGAAAATCTGTTGTAAAAATAAACCCAGTTGCAGCCAAAAAAACTTTTTTAATAAGCTTGAATCTCCTTTTTGATTCTTTGATATGTAAATTTTCTTGATAATACTGGCGTAAAGTCACTGGTTTTTTGTGAGTATCTAGATATTTTTCCCAAATAAAATCTCCACCAATTCTAATAAAAAACTTCTTTTTCAATTTTTTGTTGGCCAAAGCAGCTGGTAAACCAGCACTAACATGATCAAAAGCATAGATTACATCACACTCTTTAGCTAATTTTTTAATAGCTAAATAATAACGCAAATAGTTGGATAATTTACTAGCCCGCTTGATTCTAATAACAATTAAATCTGAATCTTTATCAAAATCATAATGACTCTTATCAGAATAAGTAACGATTTTTACTTGATGCCCTAAAGACAGCCATTCTCTAGCAATCTTTGGCACATATGTAGCTGGACCACCAATATCTGGTGGATATATACCTGTAGCTATTAATATTTTCATAAATTACATGTTTTTAAACACTCTATCCATCTGACTAGCTATCTTATTCCAAGAATATTTTTCCAAAACTATTTTTTGGCCTTTATCTTGAATAGTTTTGTACAATTCTGGATTTTTGACATATTTAGCTACTGCATCAGCAATACTAATATGATCACGTACTTTACAAAATAAACCAGTCTCTCCTTCATGTAAAAAATCTGGAATACCACCAACTTCAGTACCGATGATTGGGGTACGGACAGCCATAGCTTCAATAAATGAATTACCAAAACCTTCTGACAAAGATGGTCTAATAAAAATATCAGCCATTTCTACATACTTTGGTAATTCGTTGTATGGTTTGTAGCCCATAAAAATAACATTATCACCTACACCATCACGCTGAGCTAGATCTTTTAATTTTTGCTCATCTGGACCAGTACCTAATATAATCAACTTTGTCTTAATACCAATTTTATAAACTAAATGATTTATTGATTTAACTAGATCATCTAATCCATTTTTGAGAGCCAATCGAGAAGTTGTGACTAAGATAGTCTCATCTTCGGCAATATTTAATTCTTTTTTAAGATTGGCTTTTGATTCAGGGGTCAGACCCATTTTGAAAATATCAAGATCAACGCCGTTAGATACTAAAACAATTTCACCTTTGTTGCCCATTTTGCGAGAACGTTTTCCCAAAAATTTACTGATCACCTGGGTCATTTTTGGTTCACGATAAATTCTTTTATAAAAGTAACTCCAAAACCAAGTTCGTTGACGCAAAAATTCGTCACTGTCTCCACTTTGCAATGTCAATAAGTAAGGAACTCTGCTCTTGCCTTTGAAAAACATAGCAGCTAGTCCAGCATAAAAAGCCATCATACTCCATGAAAAATCAAACTTAACTGTTTTGTTGAGTTTTGCGGCATAACCAACGGCCCTAAAAGGAAATAGATACTTATCCATTTTTTTGCCATGACCAATGCGAATAACATTGATGTTGCCAACTTTTTCTTTATCTTGCCAGGTTTTGTCAAATTTATTAGTAAACATATAATACTCATAATCTGGCAAACGATCTGTGATTTCTTTGATAGCTACTTCAGCACCACCTACAAAAGGATGGTAAGCAATAGAGAATATGAGGATTTTCTTCATAATTTACTTGATTTTAACTAATAAATACTATAAAATTATACCAGTATTTATAAAATAAATCAACTAAGTAAATGGCTAATATTAGCGAAAAAACTGAGAATACAAAACACTTATCCGATAAAAAAATACTAATTGTAGTCACACAGACAAAATGGGGTGGAGCCCAAAAATATGTGCTAGAGTTAGCCCAATACCTTACAAAACGCAATGAAGTACATATTGGCTATGGAGAGACCGCCAATGTCAATAAGCATTTTTTGGATAACTGCCAAAAACTAAAAATAAAGACCATTCCTCTACCTTATTTGACCAGAAAAATCGATATTGGCAAAGACTTTTTGTTTATCACTGAATTTAAAAAAATATTAGAAAAAGAAAAATACAACCTGATCCATCTCAACAGTTCTAAGGCTGGTTTTGTCGGCAGTCTATCTGCCAAACTATATAGCATGAACCCAATGAACATAAAAATGCGTATAGTCTATACAGCACATGGATTTGTTTTCAACGAACCATTATCATCTACCAAAAGAAAAATTTATAAAACTGCTGAAAAATTTGGAGCTGGCATTGGAAATATCATAATCACTGTTTCTGATTTTGACAAACAAAGCGCTATCAAAAACAAAATCAGTCCCGAATATAAATTGCATACAATTCACAATGGTATCAATCAGGCTGATTATGATTTTTATGACAGAGATAAGGCTCGTCACAAATTAAATCTAGACAATAATAAAAAATACTTTGGTACTATAGCTAGCTTTTATCTGACAAAAGGTCATGGATACTTAGTAGAAGCTATCAAAGAGCTAAGCAATAACAAATCTAGCTTAATAAAAAATCATCAGTGGATCTTGATAGGTGATGGCCCAGAATTAGATAATATAAAAAAACTAGTTCATGACAGCAACCTGTCTGACTATATAAAATTTATAAAACCCAAAGACAATGACTGGAAATACATCAAAGCTTTTGATTATTTTGTCCTACCCTCTGTCAAAGAGGGTTTACCCTATACTATTTTGGAGGCAGGTCTTGCAAAAGTTCCTACTATTGCTACCAAAGTTGGCGGTGTCCCCGAAATATTGTCCAACAAAAAAACTGGCCTGCTTGTCATACCAGCCAACCCTCTATCTCTAGCCAATGCTATGCGTAATATAGTCAAAGATAATAACCTAGCTCAGAATCTAGCTGATAATAATTATAAAAATATTTTAGATAATTTTTCTTTAGAACAAACTCTCAAAAAAACAGAACAAGCTTATTTAAAATTATTTTAAATTTTTTAACCTCCTAAATCCCCCTTAACAGGGGGACTTTTTTATTAAAACAAAAATCCTCCCCTATTAAGGGGAGGCTAGTGGGATTAATATAATTTATTCTTGCTTTAGAAAGGTGCCATCTTTGAGACTCTGGATAAACTCATCGGATTGAGTAATATATGGTTCACCAAATTTTTTAACTTCTTCAGCTATAGCAATAGCTTTTTCATTATCATCTAGATTTGCGTATGATAAAGCCAAGCTAATATAGCTATCAGGATTGTTTGGATTTACCTCTACCATTATCTCAAAGAATATAACTGCCCAAGCAAATTCATTGACATGAATTGCTGAATTAGACATCCGTAATAAAGATTGTTCTGTCTTATAATTGAGCTCCATGTTGTCCATGATATCCAAATAAGGCTGAACCTTATCTGCTTGATCACTACTCAAAAGAACCATAATAATATTGACATATGATTCTACAACATCATCATTGAGCTCAATGGCTTTGTCAAAATTGTCTTTGGCACTTTGTTGATAAATAGCTGCTTCTTCTATTTTTTCTTGATCCATCAAATAATGATAGATATAAAGATCAGCATAACCCAATTCATAATAAATCTGAGGACGAGTCGGACTATATTCCAAAGCCACCTCACCTATTTTAGCTACTTCATAAAGACGCTGCGGATTCAAAACATAAGTATAATTATAGTGTCGCATCAATAACAAATAATTTGTCACGTCTGATGGATTTTCTTTGGTCTGTTTTATCAATTCCTCATCTATGCGCTCAACATAATTTAATATTTGTAAAGGGTCGCCCATCTGACCCAAAACTAAAGAATCTATATATTCAGCTGTTCGACGACGGAATTCTTGTCTACCTAAAGTATTGTATTCAATAGATTCAAAATACATTTCCATTGCTGTGTCAATGTTTACATTTTGTAAATGCATTGCCTGTAATAAAGTAGTATTGGCTTTTGTTTCTTTGATATTTATAAAATGCATCATAGGAAATAAAACAATCAAATAGGCAATCATAATACCTAAAGAAATTTTGCTGTTGTTCCATCTTTTGATAGGCTGGATATATTTGGCAGCTATACAGGCCAATATCAACAACAAAGGCATATAAGTCACCAGGGCCTCAAAGACAACCAATCCCTGAATAACAAAAGCAAATACTGCTAAAAATAAAATTTGATCAGGTAGATTGATTGATTTTTTATTTTGCCCTTCTTCAGATTTATCAGATGATTTTTTGAAAACACCTTTTTTGAGTAATACCCAAGCCGGACCCAAAATCAAAAGACTATAAAGTATCAAGCCAATCAATCCCCCAGTAGTCAAATGATCCAAAAATATATTGTGCGCTCGATCAAACCAAATCCTAGAACCAGCATGAGAATAAATTTCTGGATTAAAATATTTGTTAAAGACTACATAAAAATTTTCTTGACCATGACCCAAGATTGGTCTATCTTTAAAACCTTGCCAAGCAGAATTCCAAGTCATAAAACGAGTTTGCATTGTCCTTTCTTGTAGAGAAATACTAGTCAGACGACGTAAGCCTTCATTGTTTTGAACAAAACCACTGTCTTTGTTTACAAAAATCAAAGAACCAAAAAATATAAATAAAATAGTAATAATAGTAAAATAAGATTTTAATTTCTTATTTTGTGATCTAAAAATATTAAAAATAAAAAATAATAATATACTAGCTAGTAGGGCAAGGAAAGCACCACGAGTACCAGTCTGAAGCATAATAAAAATGTCTAAGATAATAACTGGTATATAATATATCAATAGCCACTTATTTTTTCTTTTGGTAGCCAAATACAGAGCTAAAAAGGCAGCAAACAACAAATAACCAGCCAAATAAGCTGCATTACCAATTGTAGAAGCAATACGTTCATTACCTATACCTGTCCTATTGATAAAATCAAGATCAAAATATTGAAAAAGACCCAAAACAGCTACCACTTGAGCAGCTATTACAAACATATCAAAAATCCAAGACCAAGCTCGACTGCCTTTGACAAAATTGCGTAACACTACAAAAAAAGCAAACAAATGTAACCAAAGTAGAATACCTTCGCCTCTTTCTGTGTTACTCCAAAAACTAAAATAAAAATTATCCCCAAATATAGAGGAAATAAACATAAAGACTATTAATAGAAAAAAGGTAATAGTCAGCCAATCAAGTCTAAACTTATTGGATCGTTTGATCCACAGCCAGACTAACCATAATAGTACTAACATTTCTACTAAAACTCTAAAAGTCAAAGTTTTACTAAAAATATAAGGGAAAAAAAAGTCGCTATTTACATAAATAGGGACCAACATAATCAATCCCAAAATAATCCATATTGCTTTATGGATAATATTTTCTTTTAAATTCATAGGTTTGGATTTTCAAAATTATAATTTGGATAAAGTTCTAGTATTTTTGCTTTATAAACATCTATTTTGTTCTGATCATTTTCATCTATCCACATATCATAAAGATAGAGATAATATCTTACTTGTCTATCAGAGACTCCTTGGGCTTTATCAGCACCTGTCAATAAAATAAGCTCTGCTTTATAGAGATCTTTGTGTGGTTCAAAAAAATAAAGCTCAGCATAAGATAAATAGTCAAAAAAATAACCAATATTATCTTTGGTCACAACTATTTTGTAATACTCTTCAGCTTGCTCACGATCTTGAGCAAATAATTTGTAATAATTAGCTATATTAGCATAAGCCAAAGGACTAATATCATTGAGTACAGTAGCATAGTGCCAGGCTTCTAGAGCTCCTTCAAAATCAATTAACCCTTGCTTGATATTACCAATCTCAATCCAAACATCATATTCGCTCAAAGCTTCGTTGTTTTTCAATAAATCATAGTTTTTGTTAAGTCTATCAACCAATGTCTGATTGTATTCTGCATCATCTTGACTGGAATCAGGAAAATCACTAAGAGCATAAACATATTCAATATCGGGTATGGGATTATCTGCTACTGGATTATTTTTATTAATAAAATAAACGCCTAAACCAACAATAATAACTAAAATAATTATTATTAAAATATTTTTCTGAACATTTTTCATGAAAATTATTATTAATTTACTAGCTTATTCTATTATACTTAATCTCATTTGACAAGGAAGCCCCCTCGCCTACGGCGGGGGGGCACCTTATTTCTTATAAATTGATATACAAGATAAATCAACTAAATGATTATCCTGACCAACCAATTGTATAAGCTGTGGCTGTAGCCACTGAACCTAGACCTGATACAAGATAACCATTGTACCATTGACCATAGGCAGTAGCGTTAGCCTCGTCTGTAGCTAGACCTCTATTTTTATAGTTGTCTGACCAGACAAAACTACCTTGCTCAAGAGCACCCCAAGCATCGGCTTTGTTTTGTCCTGTGGCAGCTGGAGTACCATGACTAGCAGCTGGAGTAGATGAAGCAGTATCACCAACCAAACTAACAGCAATGTTATCTCCTGTACCAGCATTAGCAACAGTACAGTTGTAATAATAAGTCTCAGATGCACCAGCAGAAATCCGTAATGCTTCTTGATCATCACCTGCAGAAACATTTGGATTGTCAAAGGTATAAGCATTATACCTTGCTGTATCAGTAAGTTGAGTTGGATTTGCAGAAGCACCAACTGTATTACCATCTGAATCCTTCAAGTAACAACTAGTTACAGCAGTATCAGCACCACCACCAGTGGTAACTACAAGAGTAGCACGATAAAGTAGTACTTCACCACCAGCATCAGCTGTCACCTTAAAGGCAAACAAGTCAGATGCACCATTAGCTAGACTAGTAGCAGCTCCTAGAGGAGAACCACTTGTAGAATAGACAACAGTTGGTACTGATTTGTGTAATACTTGTGCACTACTTGTAGAACCATTGTAGGTTTCAGTAGCTGTACTATTTGAATCATTACCAGTGAACTTAAAGCCGTCAGTACCACCAAAACCAAGAGCAATATCTGCAGCTGGAGTACCAGGTGAGTTATCTGATTCTTGGTCGATACCACCAAAGTCAGCTTTGAAAGTCAAATATTTTGACTCGCCCTTTGGAACGGTTAAAGTACCATTGGCAAAGTTTACAGTAACTTGAGCAGCACTTGGGTTGACACCAGAAGGAGTCAAGTTTGTTGTGCCGTCATAGATCCAAATCTTTGTAAGATCAGCTTGATTACCAGTAGCTGTACCAGTGATAGCACCGTCAGCAATATTGACAATTAATTGATCAAGATCTAAATCTTCATATTGAGCATCAATCTTGACACTACCCATGGTAACGCCAGTTGCGCCACCTCTTACTAGTCCATTAGCTGGGTTATCATCAGTACTAACAGTAACAGCACCAGCAGCAGCATAAGTCAAAGTAGCACCATTGTTAGCTGTCAAAGATAAAGTAGCTCTATTACCACTTGTAACACCATAAGCAACAACTGAAGGGTTGCTAGCTGATGTAGTATCAGTCAAACCAAATTGAGATGACTGACCAGTAGTAGCACCAGAACTAATATCACCAACTAATTGAATAGTCTTAGCACTTCCCTTAGTAATAATGATAGGACTATCAAAAGCAAAAGTAGAAGTAGCACCATCAGCATCACTAGTTGGATCATCATTGACAGGAGTTTGTGCTTGACCATCAGCATAAACACCATCATAAACTGTCAAACTAGTAGCATCTGAAGAAGAAGCTGCAAACAAAAGTGATGTAATGCGGATATCTTCTCCTGAGTTGGTAGCGTCAAAATTCCAAGAACCCAAAAGTACATCTTGTGCACCAGCAATCACTGTACCATCAGATGGCAAAGTGTCTTTGGTAACTGTCAAAGATGCTGTTTTGATAGTTTGGGTATTGGTATTGACAGCAGTAGATGGAGTAGGAGTAATACTATTACCAGTTGTAACACCAGTAGCTGTAATAGCTGAACCTGGAGTATTTAGTCTGGCATAAATAGTATCATCAGTAGCCCATCCACCAGCTGTAGTGACATTACCTTCGATAGTATATTCAGTCTCACCAACTGGTACTGTAAATGTATCACTAAAAGCAATAGTCAAAGCATTGTTGGTCAAATCAGTTGGACCAGCAACAGTGACACCATTTGGATCTACGATCTCTACACCTTGCAAAGCATCTTCAACAATAGTACCAGAAGTACTAGAAACAATAGTCAATGTCAAGGCTGTGACATCAATGGCTTCACCTTTTACAGTGAATTTGAAAGCACCTAAAGTTTGATCAGTGCCCAAGGTAATATTTTCTGCACCAATACTAGAACCTCTTTCTACAACCATTGTACCATTAGAAATAGTAAATTGGTTGTCACTCAAGACTGGTTTATTACTAGATGAACCAGTGCCTGAATAAGTAGGAGTAATGTTATAACCATAAGTATCACCGTTTACCAATAAATCGGTAGTACGATAAATACCTAAGATAACGGTTCTAGCAGAACCACTATCAATATCAGCTTTTACTTGATATTGAAAAGTTTGTCCCTTTGGAATAGTAGTGTTCAAACCACTAAATGAAACATATTTACCATCAACTACACCATCAGCAACTTTTGTACCATCTCTCAACAGTTCAAAGTTAACAATGTCTTCACCTAAGAGAGCAGTGCCTTCTTGATAGATAGACACTTGATCCAAGGTAACATCTTCTACAGAGCCAGCAGCAACCTGGAATGAGAAGAAAGTATAGTCAGTCTTACCTACTTCTAAAGTAGTAGAAGTAGCATTGGTATAAGAACCTCTTTGAACAGTAGCACTACCAATAGTGATAGTAGTATTCAAAGTTTGGGTATTACCATAAACAGGTAAAGTGCCATTGACGTCTCCACCTTCTTTCAAAGTAATGGAAGCAACGCCAAGAGCTGGAGCTTCACCAGCATAGTTAACAAGATCACCCATGTTACCAGCTAGATACATGTATTTTGTAGTATTAGCTGGGATTTCAATATCTTTAGTGAAAGTTGCCTGATGATTTGAATTAAATGATTTTGAATTCGCATCATAAGGTAACATACTAGAACCGTCCAAAACATCAACAGTAGTAAAACCTCCGTCTTGGCCAATGCCGCCTCTTTGTACAACCATTGAATCAATAGTTACACCTTCACTACCAGTTACCAATTTGATTTTGGTAAAAGGATAGCGAGCAGCATTATCAACAACCATACCACTAGCTGGGGTATCATTGGCTAAAGAAATTGAAACGTCACCGCCAGTTACTGGTCCGACAGGAGTATCTCCTGGCATATAACCAGATAAATCTGTTTCTTCACCAGTGATAGATTCACCGTCTGAATATCCAGAAAGGTCAGTAACTTCAATAGCATTGTCATATGAGAAATTGTTTGCTTCAAAAGCATCTGCTGAAGCAAAAATTCTCTTCATGCCATCATCAATATAGTAATAGTCTGTTCCCATCATTACTAATGTACCAGTTGGAAACATCTCAGCTAAATCACTTCCAGTATTATAACTTGAAGAAAAATAACCAGGAATAACGTCCATTACCATAGCGCCCCAATTAGCACCAAACAAAGCTTCTGCTGTAGCTGCGTCAGGAATCCAACGGAGTAATCCGCCTGGTTCCAAAGCGTAGATCTTAGCAGTGTTCATGTGGGTAACTAATTTCGTACCAGCACGATAAGTCACAGCGCCACCATCTTCATACATATCTAGTTCTGCTACGTCAACTCTGACGACGTCGTCAAAATTGTCATACCATGTTGCATATGTTTTACCATCTGGGAAAACATATTTCATGCCATCAGAACCAATGTAATAGACAGCTGCAGCATCCTGACCTTCTAATGCAAGCAAATTGCCTGCATTGTAGTTACCTTCTGCCTGTACTGGTGTTAGGCTTGCGCCAACTGACCATAGAACAGTAGTAACTGCTAGGGCGAATACAAAAAGTCTTTTTACTAAACTCATTTGTTCTTTTTTTTAAAAAGTTCTCTAAACACTATTTTAACATCATCCACATAGACGTCCTGCAAAGCAGGGCCAGACCACTATATCTATTATCCTCCCTATCGGGACCGACCTTTCTGGTCAATAGATTAATGGGCCTACACTTTTGATAGTCAAAATGAATTGTCTAGGAACACGAATTAAGTCTCTTGTTGTGTTGGACAGAGCCCAAACACCCAAGAGGTAAATCCCCGGATCGCGCGCGATTAGCGATAAGTTAGGGATAATAGCTTTCATTCTTTTATGCATGGGAACAAAAGCTAAATACCCTCAACCTATCTTGCACCAACTGACTAAGTTAGTAACGCACTTCTAAGGATTTTATAATTAATAATTAATTATTTAAAAAACTATTCTACTACCTCTATTTCCTCTTCTTCGATAGCCTCGTCTGTAAATGAAGCTTCTATATCTGTTTCTGGTAATACTTCTGTTTCTTCTACAACCTCCTCTTCGATATCTACTTGATCAATAATTTCAGCATCGATCAAACCATTGTTATCAATAGCTTCTTGAATCTGCTCCATTATAATATCTGCTCTGGCATATTTTTCTTTGACTAAAGAAATCTTATGAAAAGCATTTTTCAAAAATCCATCAGCTAACAAAGCCTTAGCTTCTTCCAAAACTTTATCACCTTCTTCAGGATTTTCTTTGATAACACCAATTTCTTCTAAAGAAATTTCTTCTTCTACAAACAATTCAGCTTGTGTTTCTTCTTCTGTATTACTTTCTTCTTGTAATTTATCAATATCTTCTTGGTCTGCTTCTTCTACTTTTGTATTTAAATCTTTGACCTCTTCTAATACTTCGTCTAATTCTGAAGCTAAAATTTCTTTGATTACATTGGTAACTGCTTCTAATTCTTCTTGATCAAGAATAGTAGTAGTTTCTTCAACCATACCAATAGTATCTGGAGTGCTAGTATCTTTTTCTAGGTCATTATTATCAATAAGAGTTGGCTCAATTAATTCATCACCAGTCATAATATCTTCATGTACCTCTAGAGCTACTGTTACAGCTGACTTTTTGACTACAGAATTTACTTCTTGAGCAGAATTAAGTACCTTACTTAATTCTTTATCAGCTACATCAACAGATTGTTTTTTAAGAGTAGTAGCAGCCTGTTTAGTAGCATCATTAACTTTTTTGGCTAATTCAACAACTTCAAGTGGTTTTTTTTCTTGTTTAGCAACTTTGAGGGCAGTATCTACAGCAGTAACGTCTTGTTCTAGATGAGTAACAGCTTTTTTGATAGCTGCTTGTTTAGCTTTAGTCTTTATTGGATCATTAATTGTTTCTTTATTACTATCAGCAATAATCTTGTCAATTTCTTCTAGTCTTTCATTAACATGCTTGATATGTACTTCAGTTTCTTTGACAGAAGAAATAGTCAATGACAATTGGACTTTTTCAATAGATCTTTTGATTGGCCATAGCGGTTCTCCAGGTACAGAGGCTTGAGCAACAAAACTTAATCCAGTCCCCATAAAGATAATCAAAAAACCAGCAATGACTTTGCTTAGTGATGGGACCATGTGACTAAAGAAATTCATCATAGATAGATCAAATCTTTCGTTGATAGTCAGTTTCTCTGCTTCTCTCAGTCTATTTTGTCCTGAGATTTCAGCTAGAATTTCGTATTTAGTTTTGTTTTCCCAATTTTTATCTGGCTGTAAATCAGATAATTTTTTAATTTGAGAAATTTTTCTGTCCAAACTCATATATTTGAGGTTATTTTTTACTAGAAATTGATTTTAATTTGTTTAAGGCGCGATGTAGTGTCACGCGAACATTGTTTTTGTCTTTTTGTAATACTTGAGAAATCTCTTCTATAGATAAGTCTTCAACGTATCTAAGTAATATTATTTCTTGATATTCGTTTTTTAGCTTTTTGATCTGGCCCAATATCTCATTGGAGTCTAGAGACTTGTCCATTTTTGATTCTGTTTGTTCATCTTCAGCCAAAGAATCTTCTACATAATCTAATGGGAGTTCTTGTCTACTAGCCTGACGATAATAATCAATCACAGAGTTGCGAGCTATACGGAAGATAAAGGCTTGAAAGCTCTTGATATGCTTTTTATCCACAACATGCTGCCAAACCTTTAAGAATATATCTTGAGTAATTTCTTCAGCTACACGTTTGTCAGAGACCTTAATAAAGACAAATCTATATATACGGGTCACATATTGCTCATAAAAAAAAGCAAAAGCGTCACTATCACCGGACCTTAGCTTTAAAAAGACTATTTTCTCTTGTAAATTACCTTTTAAACTTTTCATATATATAGACGTAAATATAGCACAAAAATTACACTATATTTTGAGATGTGCAAATATAAAAAATGTCACCAAATATTGGCTAATGTTAGCTAATTTATTCAAATATTAATAATTATCGCGCTTGTTAGTAAAAAGATTTGTATTACAAATCCTACAAATTATATCAGGAATGATTGAGTTTGTAAAGTCATTTTATGCCCATAGCTATTGATTAATATGATCAAAATAGCTGTTTGAAATGTCCTCTATTTTATCCACAATATTGTTATAAAGTATAGATTAGTTTATACTTAAATGTATAAATGTGGACAAAAAAAGAAAACCCTCTCAAAATGAGAGAGTTTTACAGGATCTACTTAAGTATCCATTCAGCTTCAGCTTCTCTAGTAGTAGGATATCTAAGGATATCTTCAAAACCTTTTTTGCAAGTGGTCTCTGTCATAAGCTGTAAAACTTCATCAGATACCCTCTCTAAAGGGTCTAAATCCAATTCAACACCCAAAACTAGTCCATTAGCTCTAGCCTCCGCCAACAAAACTCCACGATCCACGCCTTGCCTCCTTGGTTTGATGAACAGTCGATAAAGCAGTATAATCTAAATATAATTAGCTGTCAATTATATGGAAAATATAATAAGAGTCTCTGTTACAGAGGCTGCCAAATTATTTGGTGTTTCGTCCAAGACTATACGGCAAGCCATTAAAAACGAAGAACTCAAATACATAGTAGTCAACGGCCGCTACAAGATTAATTTTATTTCTCTAGTGGAATGGTCCCAACAATCTACTCGTAGATCAAACCAATTTCAAAACCAAGGTCTTGGTCAATATATAGACAAGTGGAAAATAAAAAACAAGAAATACAGTCCTAGTTTGAAAATAGCTTTTAAACCATCAGACAACAAAGAAAACAAAAAACCCCGGGAATAAAAATCTTAACCCCCTAAATCCCCCTTTGTCAGGGGGACTTTTTTTATTTCTGAAAAAACAAACACCTCCCCTGACAAGGGGAGGCTAGGTGGGGTTAAATTATAATTCTATTTCTATATCTTGTTCCAAACCATTGCGCTGAATCTTGAGAACAACTGTATCCCCTATTCTATAATCTTGAATAATAGAAGTCAAAGTGTTGCTATCAGAAATAACATCATTGTTGACAGCTACGACCTGATCACCAGCTCTAATGCCAGCCTTATCAGCAACTGAATTATACTCTACAGCTCTCAAAGTAGGGTGAAATATCAGATTACCTTTACGTATAAAGCCACTATTATTTTCCATATCAATGTAATACATTCCTAGAACAGGTCTGTTTGTATTGTTTAATAAGTGTTTGACAGCTTGTTTTAGATATTCTGCTGGAATAAGTAATTTTTCTTCATTTTTATTATAGACAATACCTAACAAATCACCATCTACATTGAAAAATGGAGCTGAGTTTATGTTTATATTGTCCAAACCATCAGAAATATGCATAAAATAATCCACACTATCAGTATAAAGATATTGATCACTAGTGTAATGCCCATTGTTCAAAAAAGATGTGTAAAAAGCATGATTGGCACTAGCTGGTAAATCAATATTAGTAAATAAACGCTCACCTGCCTTAAAACTACCAGTTAATTGAAAATCTATTGGTTGAATAAAATTGGCCTCTATTTTTATAAAAGCAACTCCAGTAAAATCATCAAAGATTATTTCTTGTATATCATAGATTTCGTCTACCAAAACTACTTTGGCTGTTTTGTCTACAACTACTTGATTGGTAGTCATCAGCCAACCATCAGAAGTCACTACTACAGCAGAACCCAAAAAGTCACTATTATCAAAAACCTTCTGACCAATTGAAGGAGATACAATTACATCTTTGTAAACACCAGCTACACTATTTTGATATTTGTCAGCCAAACTAGTCAAAGGCTGTTCTAGGGTAATTTTGATCTCATTTTCTGTATCCAGCAAATTGAGATAATCAATGTTTGATACAGGCCAGATGTTCTTGGCTAATAAATAACCACCAAGGCCTGCCAAAACACCAATCACAATAGTCCAAATAGTCAAATTAAACAAAGATGGTGGTCGCTCAGTGGTGGGTCTAGAAAAATGCTTTTGTCTTTCTTCCATATAATTTTAAATAATTGCAGTAAAAATTAATATAATAATACTTAATAAAAATAAGGCTAAATAACGCTTGAAATACTTATGCTCTGAGACAGCACTATCTATTATAAAGAAAAGCCATAAAGTTGCAATAGTGCCTGTAACATAGAAGCTAATAGGTAACAAATACAACATTGCCAAAATTTGTACCAAAACCAACATAATAAACCAAGTATAAACTTGGCTAGACATAGCCACTATCCGGATAATATCCCGAATCCAAAACCAACTAATTACTACAGCCAAACCAATTGCTATCCAAGGTGATAGATTCAAAAAGATTATCAAAGCATAGAGACTAGTAATCAAAAACCAAAATCCTAAATAATAAAAAAACCTATTAAACGACAGATAATCCAATTGACTAACTTCTTTGATGTTTTGAAAATAGTTTTTGAGTAACCACCAAATAACAGCCCAAATAATGACTAGCAAAAAAGACAAGCCATAACGAACATTATCACTTGTTGCTAATAACAAAAACAAAAACTGTGACACATAGACTGTAATCAAATTGATCCATAGTAATTTGTATTGACCAAAACGATTGCCAGCCAAAATACGCCCAGATATCAAGATAGCCAACAAGGCTATAGCTACAATCCAAATAACCCCCTGCTGACTATAGAAAAACAGCCACCAAGTGACAAATAAAATTAAAGGATTCAAAATTGGAACTACAAATTTTAGCATTTTATTTAAAAAATATTTTCAGCTTCTATTTTTTTGTAATTATTTGTTTCATCTGACCACTGGAAAACTTCTAGATGTGAGACAAAGTCTTTGTCAGAAAAAACATAATCTACTTTGACGCCAGAACCTATTCTACTAGAATACAAAGTTTTTTTGTCCAATAGTTTGGGTTTGGTCACAAAGCGGACTTTCATCTTGCCTGTAGGCCCCTCAAATTCCAAGACTTCAGCTTGACCAGGATCCAAATCTTCATCATATTCATCTTCTACAGTAAAGCTACTTTTTATTTGCTTTTGGATTTCTTGCCAACGTTCTAAATTCATAAATCTATATTAATAATATCATTGATATTAAAATTATAATTTTCTATGCTACCAGCTGGTATTTCCAAAACTTTGTCTACAGGCTGTGGTGATTGATAGGTTATTATATTGTCTGGAGTAGCTGGTAACATATTTTGTTCATAGCCTACTATTGTATTATCATCTATCCACAATAAGTCAATAGCGAAATTCATATTGGGCATCCAGAAAGATCTGGTTTGTTTGTCAGAAAAAAGAAATAACATTCCCTGGTCACTGGCCAAATTATCTCTACCAGACAAACCAATACGTTGTTCTCGAGTTTCATCTGCAATATCTACTTTGAATGTAGTTTGATTTATAGTTACTGTTGATTGATTGCCAGAAATAGTCGGTGCTGTAACTGGAGAAGAAGCGGCAATAGAAAGTAAAATTGCTACTATAATAAGCAACGAAGATAAAAAAATAATGCTAAGTGTTTTCATTTTGTTTTGTTTTAAAATTTAACCAATATGTTAATAAAAACATGATTGCTAATAAAATTGCTAAGGCACCAATTTTGGCTCGAGTAGTAAACATTATAGACACTAAACCAAATAACAGTGATATAAATCCTAAGAAAAAAACTATCTGCTGTTGGCTAAATCCAGCCTTAAGGAGTCTGAAGTGCAGATGGCCAGAATCACCTCTCCAAATGGCCTTTTTTTGCCTTAAACGGCGTATTATAACCCATATAATGTCCAATATTGGCAATCCCATGACTAGTAATGCTGTAGCTATTTTACTCCCAGAAATAATAGCCAGCACCCCCAAAGTAAAGCCTATCAAAGTACTACCACCTTCTCCCAAAAATATCTTGGCTGGGTGCCAATTCCAGATCAAAAATCCCAACAAAGCTCCAGCAAATCCCAAGACAAGTAGCGAAGTAGTGGATCCAGAAACATCCCAAGACAAGCTTACTGCAAAGATAATCAAAGCTGCAATCAATCCAATACTAGAAGCTAATCCGTCTATACCATCAAGTAACTTTGTAGTATAAGTCATAGCCATTAGCCAGGCAAAGGTCAGTAGACCTGATACCCACAGCCAGCCGTTGTTTACAAAATTATCAAGATACAATACTCCTCCATCAGGATGAGTAATATAGCTAATCTTCAAACCAGCTAAGATCACTATTACAGCAGCCAAGATTGGCCCCCAAATACTGAACTTGGCTGGTAGTCTATATTTATCATCCAAGATGCCATTTATAACCAACAATAAACCAGCTACAAAAAACCAAAATACTACTTGCTGATCAACTCGAAAATCAAATAATAAATTATTTTGCCACAGTACAAAAGCTGTAATAGCTAGTGCCAAATAAATAGCTAAGCCGCCTAGTAATGGCGTAGCTCGACTATGAATCTTGCGACCGCCTTGTGGTTGGTCAATAATGTTCCAGCGCTTGGCTAATATAATTACTAATTTGGTAATTATAAAAGACAATAAACCTGATATCAAAAAAACAAATATAAAAATATTATAATTTGCCATTGTTTTGCTCTAAATAGGTATCTAGAATAGCAGTAGCTGCATGTTTGTCTATTTCTTTGGTCACACCCTGTTGTGTATATAACTTGGAAGTCAGTTGCTCATCAACTTCTTTGATAGGCAAATTTATAAACTTGCCTAAATCTTCTATAAATTTTTGCGTAATTTCTAATCTTTCATTTGGTTCACCAGACAAACTATGCGGCAAGCCTATAATAATTTCATTTATATTTTCTTGACTAACAATTTCTTGCAATTCTTCAAATAATTTTTCAGTATTAGCTATAACTTTATAGGGCACAGCAATACTACCTAGCTCTGCAATAGCTAGTCCAACTCGTTTGTCACCGTAATCTATACCTAATAATTTTGTCATAATTTTATTCTATAACTATTGACAGCCTCAGACATCTTGCCGTGATCTTTGTGCCAATTATTGACTTGCTTGTGATCCCAATAACCTATTTCCAGGCTTTCATCAGATTTTTTGAGATCGCCTTTGATTACTTTGCATATATAAAGAATGTGGATAGAGCTGTGTTCTGAATCAAACATTCCTGGTTTTCTAGTAAAAATACCGACAAAATTTTGTATATCAACAATCAAACCAGTTTCTTCTAGTATTTCTCTTTTTATTGCTTCTTCAGGTGATTCACCCCAATCGACCCATCCTCCAGGAATACCTGTAGTAGCATCATATTCTCGTTTTTCCAACAACATGAGTCCTTGTTCATCAAATATAGCTCCGTTGACCCCAACTCTTGGAGTATTGGGCATATTGTGTGTGTTCATATTATTCTGTAATTATTAAATAGCCATCTTCTGTCACAGCCACAGTATGCTCAAAATGAGCGGTCAGACTATTGTCTGCAGAATTGACGTCCCAGCCATTGTCAGATACTCCAACTTGATGACCACCGCCTTGTATAATCATTGGCTCAATAGCTAATATCAAACCTGGTTCCATCTTTTGCAGCTTTTTGCCTGGATCATAATTGGGAATCATAGGCTCTTCATGTACAGCCCGACCTACACCATGGCCAGCTAAATCACGGACAATACCATAGCCGTGAGGCTTGATAAATGCCTCTATAGCCTTGCCAATATCACCTATATACCTATCAGGACCTACTTGTGAAATAGCTACTTCTAGGGCTTGTTTGGTAATATCAAGTAATTTCTGGGCTTGTTCAGAAACTTTACCAACAGGCACAGTCATAGCTGTATCTGTATAAAGTCCTTTGTATTTCATACCTACATCTATGCCTACTAAGTCTCCTTCTTTGAAGGATATATTGTTTGGTATGCCGTGAACAACAGTTTGATTGACAGATATACACAAACCAGCTGGAAAACCCTGATAATTTTTGAAAGAAGGTGTGCCGCCAGCTTTTTTGATCAAATCTTCTGTATATTGATTAAGCTCAGTACCAGTCATACCTGGCTTGATCATCGCTGCTGTTTTACGCAAAATCTGACCAAGTATTTGGCCACCAGTTCTTAATGTCTCTATTTCTTGTGGAGTTTTTTTATCCAACATTTTTCTCTAAATAATCTTTTATTCTATCTGATACTTCTTGGATAGTTCCATAGCCGTCAATTTCAACAAGTTTATTTTGTTGTTTATAATAATCCAATAATTTTGAAGTTGTATTGCGATAAATAGACAAACGTTGTTTGACTACTTCTGGCACATCGTCATCGCGTTGGATCAATTTGCCGCCGCATTTGTCACACTCATCTTTATTTTTAGGAGCATTATGTGTAACATGAAATATTTCGTCACAGTCCTGACAAATCCTACGACCGCTAATACGCTTGATGGCTTCTTCGTCAGAAATTTCTATATTAAAAACTCTGTCTATTTGATAATGTTTTTCAAACATCCCTACTTGAATAATGCTACGAGGATAGCCGTCTAGCAAAAATCCAGGTTTGTAATCTGGCTTTTTTAGTTCATTGACCATCAGTTCTAATATAATCTCATCAGGCACTAATTTACCTGAATCAACAATTGGTTCTATTTGCTTGGCTAGCTCACCACCATCTTCGATAGCGTCTCGCAAGACATCTCCAGCTCCCAGCACTTTGATCCCCAAAAAATCAGCAATTACTTGATCTTGAGTGCTTTTACCAGACCCTTGTGGGCCTATTAACATGATGTGTTTCATTTAGCTTGTTTTTTATTAATAATCAATCAAATTATAACAAAATAAGGCAATAATAAAAAGCCCTGTTCAAAAGGGCTTTTGTATGAAAATAATATTATTAAAATCCTTCATAATCACGCATTACCAGTTGCGCGTCTATTTGTTTGACTGTTTCTATAACCACAGCTACCACAATAAGTAAACTAGTACCACCAAGAGTCATAGTAGTAATCCCAGTAATTGGTGCAATAGCCAGAGGCAAAATAGCAACTACTCCCAAAAATATAGCTCCAGCCAAAACAATACGAACCATGACTTTGCCTAGATAATCGGAAGTGTGGCGACCTGGACGAATACCAGGAATAAATCCACCTTGTTTTTGGAGATTTTCAGCAATCTGTTCTGGATGGAAAATAACTGAAGTATAGAAAAAAGTAAACAAAACAACTGCTAAGAAATAAAATATCCCATAAAACCATTGGTTTGCAAAAATATCTATAGTCCATTGAGAAAAATTGGCTAGCCAGACAGTCGGTGAACCGACGAAAAACTGAGCCAACATTGGTGGAACAATAATAATAGAAATTGCAAAGATAATTGGAATAACCCCAGCTTGGTTGACCCTAAGAGGTAAATGAGTATTTACACCACCCACACTCTTTTGCCCGACCATATGCCGAGCATACGATACCGGAATATTGCGTTGGCCTTCCGTGATCATGATAATAACTGCAATAGTCACTAGAGCAATAATACCAAAAATAATAAAATTCAAGACCATAGTATTATCAAAGCCAATCGCTGTATTACGAATAGATTGAGGCAAAGAAGCCACAATACCAGCAAAGATAAGCAATGATACACCATTGCCGATGTGTTTTTCAGAAATCAATTCACCCAACCACATCAAGAAAATAGTACCAGTAGTAATCATAATAATAGTAGTGACCAATTGAAATGGCACCATATCACCCAAAAGAGCACCACCGGTTTGGTTTGATAATAGCTTCAAAAAACTATAACCCTGAATAATAGCCAAGGGAATAGTCAAAAGACGAGTATATTGATTTATTTTTTGACGACCATAATCCCCTTCTTTGGACAAAGCTTCTAGCTTTGGGACAATCATAGTCAACAATTGAAATATAATAGATGAAGTAATATAAGGACCTACGCCAAGCATAACTATAGAAAAGTTTTGCATGGCTCCACCAGAAAACATATTCAACAGACCTAGGGCTTGGTTGCTAGAAAAAAATTCTCGTAAAGCACCAACATCTACACCAGGAATAGGGATATGAGCAGCAATCCTAAAAACAACCAACAAAGCTAGCACATACAAAATGCTACTGCGGATATCTTTTGCCTTCCAAATTTGTTGGAGTTTTCTTAGCATATAATATTTAAAAAATATTTATTTTTTATTTGATTTTTTGACTGGTTTTTTTCTATTTATTTCAATAGCTTCACCACCAGCTTTAATAATAGCTTCTTTTGCAGTATTAGAAAAGCCATTGGCTTTGATTATCAAATTTTTTGATAATTTGCCGTCTCCCAAAATTTTGATGCCGTGTTTGATATTTTTTATCAAACCTTTTTTCAATAGATCGCGAGCTGTAATAGTTTGGCCTTTATTAAAGTTGTCTTGTAAATCATCTAGATTGACAGTGGCTGCATTGGGATGAATAGATTTGAAACCTCTGACTTTTGGAATGCGTAACAAATAACTTTTGATACTACGCAAAGCTAGACCAGATTTTCCACCTGAACGAGAGCGTTGGCCTTTCATACCACGACCAGAATAAGTACCACTCCCAGAACCATCACCACGACCTACTCTTTTTTTAGGACGAGTTAGACTTTTATCTTTTTGTAAATTATGTAGAGTCAACATATAATTATTTTTTTTCTTCTAACTTTTTATGAGCAGGGGCTTGATGTTTGGCAGTAGTTTTTGCTGCTGGTAAAAAAGCTTGTAAAGCTAATGAACAAGCTTTGGCATTGTTTACTTTGTTATTGGTACCCAAAATCTTGGCTACTATATCTTTGACACCAGCCAACTCTAGGACAATACGCATCACACCACCGGCTTTGATACCAGAACCAGCTTTACCTGGCTTCATCATCAATTTGGCAGAGCCATATTTGATATTGATTTGGTGAGGAATAGTACCATCAACAATAGGAACTTCGATTATATTTTTTTTGGCTTGAGTAACTGCCTTTTGCACAGCCATAGCCACATCAATACCTTTGGCAATACCAATACCTACTTTACCTTTTTTATCACCAACTACCATACAAACTCGAAACTTCATTCGTTTGCCGCCAGCCATCACACGAGTAACGCGTGTCAAATCAACGATCTTTTGTTCAAAATCGTCTTTTGGTCTTTCCATTCGTTTACCACCCTTTTTGAAAGGACGTGGCTTTCTACGATGAGGAGACTTTTTAACTGGACCAGCTGCTTGTTTATTTGTTGTTTTATTTACTTCTGCCATAAATCTAAAATTTTATGCCTTGCTTGCGAATACCATCAGCCAATGCTTTGATACGACCATGATATTTGTAAGCTCCTTTATCAAAAATAATACTAACAATTTTTTTATCGGCTAATTTTTTGCCAAAAGCTTCACCTACCAAAGCAGCAATTTCTGTCTTATTCTTCTTGGTAGCTTTTAACTCTTTGTCGTTACTAGCAACTAGAGTGACAGCTTTGACATCATCAATAGCTTGAACTGAAATATGAGCTAAACTACGAAATACAGAAACACGAGGTTTGACTGCTGTACCTTCTATTTTAGCTCTAGTGCGTCTTTGACGACGGATAGTTAGTTGTCTTTTTTGCTTATTTTTATCTTTCATATAATTTTAATTTAAGCGGCTTTCACAACCTTGCCAGCCTTACGGCGAACTTGTTCATCAATATATTTGATACCCTTACCTTTGTAAGGTTCTGGTTTTTTGACAGCTCTAATTTCAGAAGCAACTTGACCAACCTTTTGTTTGTCGATGCCAGATATTTTTATGTTATTTTTTTCTGTTTCGATTTTGATGTCATCAGGAAAATTGTATTCAACTGAATGAGAAAAACCAACATTCAAAACTAATTTTTTACCTTGCAGAGCAGCTTTAAAACCAACACCATTGATCTCCAATTCTTTGGCATAACCTTCAGTAACTCCTAAGATTGCGTTGTTGACTAAAGTACGAGATAAACCCCAAAGAGATTTTTCTTTTTTATCTTCAATATTTTTGATAGTCAAAACAAGCTGTTTATCTTCTTGAGAAATAGCTACATCTTGGTGGATAGTGACTGCCAATTGACCAAGTTTGCCTTTGATAGCAACTTCTTGACCGTTGATTTTGACTTCAACTCCGTCCGGTATATCGATAGGTTTTTTTCCAATTCTTGACATAATATTATATTACCAAATTTCACACATTAATTCTCCACCAATATTTTCTCTAATGGCTTGCTTATTGGTTACTACTCCTTTTGAGGTAGAGATAATAGCTAGACCATAACCATTCAAAACTCTAGGTATTTCTTTGCCAGATACATAAATTCTTTGGCCTGGTGTAGAAACACGTTTGAGATGACGAATAGCTGGACCAGCCGGAGAATATTTTAAAACAATTTTTAATTCATCAAATTTTCCAGTTTTGACTTTTTCAACTTTTCCAACGTATTTTTCTTGTTCCAATAATTTGGCTACGTTGTACTTTAATTTTGAAAAAGGCAAAACCACCTCAGCTTTTTTAACGGCTGAAGCATTGCGGATTCTTGTTAACATGTCTGCAATAGGATCTGTCATATTTTTATTTATTTACCAACTTGATTTTTTTATACCTGGAATCTCACCTTTGTCTGCTAATTCACGAAAGCAAATACGGCAAATTCCAAAGTCACGCATATAAGACCTTTGTTTGCCACAACGCCAACAACGATTGACCTTGCGGGTAGAATATTTTGGTGTCTTCTTTGATCTTGCAATTTGTGCTGCTGTTGCCATATTATTTAGTATTTACTTTCTTAAAGGGAAATCCCAAAGCTGTTAATAAAGCTAAAGTACTTTTGTTGTCTTTGGCACTGGTAGCGATTGTCACTTCCAAACCATGAACTTTTTCTACATCATCCATACCAATTTCTGGAAAAACAATATGTTCTTTGAAACCCATAGTATAATTTCCTTGGCCATCAAAACCTTTTTTTGGATCTACACCATAAAAGTCACGCAAACGAGGCATGGCTGAATTAAATAGTTTTTCCAAAAAATTGTACATCCGTACTCCTCGCAAAGTAACTTTGTTTCCAACTATCATACCTTCACGAATTTTAAAGTTGGAAATTGATTTGCGAGCTTTAGTTTCCATTGGCTTTTGTCCAGAAATTCTTTCCAAAATTGATTTGGATAT
>Ga0257125_1000320_pt1 | contig 66764 bp, 69 predicted proteins | sample SI106_200metaG_FD_190183 | JGI IMG/M metagenome (GOLD analysis project Ga0257125, IMG submission 190183) | Marine microbial communities from Saanich Inlet, British Columbia, Canada - SI106_200 | ecosystem: Environmental > Aquatic > Marine > Inlet | place: Canada: British Columbia | collected... | reverse complement strand
AAATCAATTTTTGGTTTCCAGTTTAATTCTTTGTTTATTTTTTTGTTACTAATTGCGTATCTATAATCATGTCCAAGCCTATCTTGAACATACTCTATCATCTCTTCATTTTTATGCATAATTTGCAAAATCATCTTTGCTATATCTATATTATGCATTTCATTTTCTCCACCAACACAATATGTTTCCCCTATTTTACCTTTATGTAAAATCAAATCGATAGCCCGACAATGATCAGAAACATGAATCCAGTCTCTGATATTTTCTCCTTTACCATAAATTGGAATTTTTTTATCTTGCAATAAATTAGTAACCAACAAAGGAATTAATTTTTCTGGAAATTGATATGGCCCATAATTATTAGAGCAATTGGAAATCGTAATCGGTAAAGCAAAAGTATGATAATACGAACGAACTAAATGATCAGAAGCTGCCTTGGAAGCACTATATGGACTACGAGGATCATAAGCTGTGTCTTCAGTAAAAATACCTGTCTTGCCCAGGCTACCATAAACCTCATCAGTAGAAATATGATGAAATCTAATATTACCATTTTCTTTAGCCGCTCTCAACAAAGTACTAGTTCCTAAAATATTAGTCTTTAAAAAAACATCCGGATCTTGAATTGATCTATCAACATGAGACTCGGCTGCAAAATGAACAATCATGTCAATATCATTTTCTTGAATAATTTTTGATACCAAATCATAATCATTTATATCCCCTTTTACAAATTTATGATTTGCCTCTTTTGGTAGTTTTTTTAAATTATCTAAATTTCCGGCGTAAGTTAAGAGATCTAAATTTATAATTTTATATTCTGGATATTTATCTAAAATGTAATAAATAAAATTTGAACCAATAAAACCAGCTCCACCTGTCACTAATAAGTTCATATTATAATTTATTTTCTAATTTACTAAATACATTATCAAGTTGTTCTTTGGCTTGATTATCACACGACCAATGCACTAAAGCATCATCTGAATAACGTGGAATAATATGCCAATGAACATGATCGATAATCTGCCCAGCAGCCGCGCCATTATTAATTCCTAAATTATAAGCATCAGCTCCTAAAATCTCAATTATTTTCGGCGCTATTTTATGAATCATACTAGCTAAATCAGCTGCTTGTTGATCAGATAAATGCGTAAAATTATCAACATGATCTTTTAGAATAAGTAATGTATGTCCAGCAGTAATTGGATTGATGTCCAAAAATGCTAAATACTTTTCATCTTCATAAATAATTTTTGCTGGCAATTCTTTATTTATGATTTTACAAAAAAGACAATCCATATATTTTTTATTAGCTAATTAATTATTGATTAATTGTATTTTAAATAAATTAAAATCCTGATTAATTTCAGCTAGTCTAATAATATCCAAATTATATTCTGCTGCTTCTGTCTGTACATCTTTTATTTTTTCTTCTGACAAACTAGAGTAATAAAAAATATCAGTTGCAACAGCTAATCGCTCAAGCCGAGGCCATAAAGGTAAATCTCCTTGTGGCACAATCACTTTATAATAAGGAAAAAATAATTTATCACTACGCTCAGTTAAGATTACAGAATTAGCTGGCACTATTTTTTGTACTTTATCAAACTGATCATAATAATTTAACAATGTCTCTCTGTTTTTTTTCAAACCGTCATGAGGACTCAGAAAAGCTAGCTGCAAAGAAAAAATACTTAAAATAATTATTATGCCTGTTTTAATAATAATGGCTTGTTTTTTATTTTTGAAATTAAATAAAGATTGAAGAGCTAAGGCTACAATAGGCATGGCTAAAATATATAAAGGCAAAAAATATCTAACATAAGAAATACTAACAGTGTTATATTGTTTGACCAATGGATCAATTAAATCCCAACTTGCATAATAAATCAATAATAATATTCCAACTATTTTAGCAGTAATAAAATATTGACGCCAAATTTTATTAGTTTTAATTTTTCTAAAAAATAAGAAGCTAGCGGCGATAATTAATAGCCAATAAGGCCATAAAATTTTAATAAAATATTCCCAAATATTTAATATAAAAACTTTAGTATTCCAACCGAAAGGTAAAATAAATAATTTAAACCAAGTCCAAATATTATTTTCTTGACTTCCTACTTCGGTAGTAAAAGAATTAGCTTGCAAATTTAGATAGCCAAAATTAAACCAACCAGCATAAACTGATTTGTTTAACCATAAAGTTAAAAAAGCAAAAATAAATAATATTAGTATAAAAATAGCTAATCTAGCATGGCTTATTTTTTTATAATTAAAATAATATAAAAGAGCAAGCATTACTATTACCCAAATAAATTCTGTTGGCCTAACAAATAAAGACAAAATTACTAATAAACTAGCTAATAAAAATGTAAGATTAGAATTATTTTTAATACTAACAACTAATGCTAATAAACCACTGCTAAGTAAAAAAATAAATAATATAGTTGGTAACATCACTACATTAGCAAAAAATAACCACGGCCCTAAAGGAAGTAGTAATAGCGCTGTAATAAAAGCAATCTTTTGATCATAAAAAATATGACCAAACAATTTATACAAAATAAAGACTGTCAGGCTGGCTAATAATGGTGTAAAAAACAAGACCAATCCTCCACCGAAAACCTTAAAAATTGAACCAAAAATAATTATTGGCCACAAAAAAGTCATCGGCACCAAGAAGCCATTTATAACATTAATGCTACGAGTATGTAATAAATTATCCGTAAAATGATTAAAAACTTCTAAAATAGAAAATTGTCCTTGACTTGCAAAAAGTTGACTAAAAAAATAATTAGCATTAGCATCTGGCCAATTAAAAATTAGATGACCAATCTCCAAAAATTTTGGCCACCAAACTGTTAGGCTAGTAAAACTATAAACAAAAAAGAAGATAATACAGCCTAACAATACTATTAAAGAATATTTATTCTGTTTCACCCCGTTAGATATTAGTAATTATAAATTTCATACACAAATATTTTATTTTTTTCTTCTACATATGCCCCATAAATTATCTAACGGGGTGAATTGGCTAAATCTAAAACTTTCTCTATATATTTTTCTAATAAATATGGCCCAACACTACGATGACAATTATCAGCTAAGTTACCCAATTTATCTCGTTGTCTATGAATACTGGTAATTTTTTTACTTAAGGTTTTAAAATCACCAGCAGGATATGTCCAACCATTTTTTCCTTCGCTAATAAGTTCTGCCACACCGCCAATATTAGCTGCCAATACCGGTAAGCCCAAAGCTAAAATTTCATAAATAACTGTTGGTGAATTTTCATAGCACAAAGATGGTACAACTAAAATATCCATTTTAGAAATTATTGGCACCATTTCATTATGCTGTAACCAACCATAAAATTTAATGCGCTTATCTTTAGCTGCTATTTTTTTTGCTTCCGCCAAATCTGGCCCAACACCAATAATACTTAAACGCAATGATGATATACTCAAAGACTTAACAGTCTTAATTAATTCTAAGATACCTTTGGCTTTATGAATCTGCCCTAAATATAATAATTCTAAATTATAACTTTCTTTCTTATTTAATTTAAATAATTTCTTGACTGGATTTGGCACAACCACTTGTTTTGATTTACTAAAAAATCCTAAATCTTTATAATAATTTAATAAGAAACGAGAAGGCGCAATAACTATGTCTGGTGATTGCCATAAATAACGCATCAATTTTACATAGCCCAAAAATTTAAATATTTTATGCTGCCAAGAATTTTCTTGACCAAAAACAATTAAACCAGAAGGTGTAGCTAATTGCACATCATGCAAAGTGTGAATATGTTTAATTTTTAACCTACGTAATAATACAGGAGTTAAAAACCCCAGACCCATTATATTATGAGTAATAACCACATCCGGTTTTTCTTTTAACAATATTTTTTTGATTTTAAAATAAGAAAAAATATTGAAACTATCAAAAAGATGCCAGAGTAAACGAATAAATCCAGGAAAACGAAAATCATTTAGATAATGATAAATATTCAAAGGATAAAAACGATAAACTGGTATATCAGCATCGCCATTTTTACTAATTGCCAAAGACTTTAATCCATTATAAGGTCTGGAGCTAATAACAAAAACATGCTGCCAAGCATCCTTTAAGCCTTGTGCTTCTAAAGCAGCTATTACTTCTGCACCACCTCGAATTAAAGGTGGGTATAAATTGGATATAATTCCTATTTTCATTTGCAACAACTTTTAATAACATTCTCTAACTTATAGCCAACTGAATCCCATGTATATTTTTCTAATACCTTCTTCCTGCCATTTTGTCCATATTGTTTGGCTATTTTAGAATTACTCAATAAATATTCTAGCATCTGTACTAAATTATCTACACTACCTGGTTTGACCAGTAATCCTGTTTTCTTTTTATCAACTACCGAACGTACGCCTGGTAAATCTGAAGCAACCACTGGGACACCTGAGGCCATAGCTTCTAAAGCCACAATACCAAAAGCTTCCGATTTATCAATAGATGGCAAGACAAACATATCGGCTAAATTATAAAATTTTGGCAACATATTATCCTCGATAAAGCCAGCAAAAATTAGCTTTTTACCCAAGCCAAAACTATCGGCTAAACTTTGATAACTACTTCTTAACTCACCATCACCGACAATCAAACAACGTACTTTATCGCTATCAGAAAAATTTTGCATGGCTTGAATCAAAATATTGATCCCTTTAAAATAATGAGCCTTATCTAAACCACCGACAAATAAAATAACCTTTTTACCATAAAGATCGTATTTTTTCATCAACTCTTTATCTTTTGGTCGAGGCTTGAATAAAAAATGATTAACCCCACAAGGAATCTCAAAAAATTTTTCTGGCTCTATTTTTAAACGTTCTTGCAAGTTTGATCTCTGAGCATAATCTTTGGAGGTAACAATAATTTTATCTGCCCTATCCAAAATTTTTGGTAAAACGTATTGTGTATGCCAACGAAAAAACTTGGCCACTAAACCAGTACCTACCACGTCCATATGATAAGTAACTATTAATTTAATATCTTTTATTTTATCCAAAAAATAAATAGTTTCTGCGCCACCAAAAAATGGATAATGCAAATGAATGACATCAAATTTAGGTAAATGCCACCAAAGCTGCGGCAAAATACCGGCATTGCCATATTTAAACCAAGGACGTAAACGTTTTACTGTAAAAGGTAATTCCTCGGTGCTCTTAATTTTTTTATAGTGTGGTGTAAAAACTGTCACTTCATGTCCCAAGGCAGCTAAAGACCAAGCATTATGATAGGCAACATTGCCAATGCCGGCTTTATATGGTGGAAAAGTAGATGTAACTTCTGCTATTTTCATATCATTATCCTGAATTTGTAGAATGTTTACCAAAAAATAAACAATCTAATAATTTTAAAATATAAATCAAAAATTTCGTTAGCTATTTTTAAAGATTGTGATTCTAAAGGTTGAAATAGTATTTTACCAGAAAATTGTTTTAAAATAAAACGGTCATTAGTTACTCGATGTTGTTGGATAAATTTTCTTTTTTGTCTTAATATTTTCCATTGTGACAGAGAGAATAACCAGCTATAGGATTTTAGTTTCTGCTTCAAATATTTATGTTGCCAAGCATAAAACAATTGAGCAATCTCCATCAAAACTCCTGCTGGAAATAAAAATAATAAAGTAACTAACTTATAATTTTTTAGCATCACCCATAAACGATTACGTTCAAACCAGTACACTTGCTTGATACTGCGATCAAATTCATATTTATGATAAATCACGCTATCTGGAATCAAATAATTTTGATACCCCAATAATTGTAATGTCCATCCTAAATCCAAATCCTCTAAATACATAAACATAGTTTCATCAAACAGATTTTCTAGACGTGATAATGCTTCCATGGAAATAAAAACTGCTGCTCCAGAAGAATAATTGATAGTAGTAATTTTTTGTTTTTCATTATCCTCTTCTCCGCAATGACTACTATAACCAAAACCTAAAAAATGAATAACATTACCCAATGAGTTTATTTTATTTTTATCTGGACTTAATAAAAGCTTGGATTGCAAACTACCAAATTTATTATTTTTGGCAAAATCATAAAGAGGTTGTAAAAATCCCTTACTAATCTCTGTATCTTGATTTAAAAGATAAATAAAATCAGCCTTATGCTCTTTGGCGTATTGATAAGCAATATTATTAGCGCCAACATAGCCAGTATTTTTTTTATTTACTATAACTTTGACTTGGCTAAAATTATCTCTAATATAAGCTACTGAATCATCGCTAGAATTATTGTCTACTACCAAAACATCAAGATCAAAATCTTGATATTCATCAGACACTAAATCCGGTAATAGGTCTTGCAAATAATTTTGACCATTAAAACTGGGTATTATTATTATTACTTTAATTTTTTTTGACATTTTTAATTGCATCCTCTCTGACTATCTTAGTAATTTCTTTGTCTATCTTATTAAGACGAACAAATATTTTGAATAATAAATAAAAAATAACAATAACTGATAAATAAATTATCAAATCTGCTCCTCGACCAATGCCTAAAAAATTTGCCAGATAAGATGCAGTATTTGGCTGCCAGAAAACTACTAAGACAATCAACCACAAAATAAACCAAGCAAAAAAACTAGACAAAGATAACTTATCCGCTTGTCGCTGTTTAAATAATTTAAATAAAATTATTACTACGAATAAAGTAACTAATATTTGTAACCACATTATTTTATTAATTTACTAAATAATAAATCTTTAACGATTTTCCAACCGCCACCAATATTTTGACCAAAATGATGATAAATAACAGTCATTGGCACTTCTTTGGCTTTTAATTTTAAACTAAAAACCTTAGATAAAATTTCACTACAATGAGCCTTGCCATCTTGCTCAATAATTATTTTTTGAGCAGCTCGTCTAGACATAGCCCTAAAACCACTTTGTGGATCAGTAAATTTTATTCTAAAAAATAACCAATTAACCAATCTAGCAATAGGAAAAACAAAATGTTTTTTAAGCCAAGGCATCTCTGACTTTTTAGCTAAAAAACGAGAACCAAATACCACATCGTAATCATTATTTATAATTGGACCGATAATATCTTTTATTTCAGAAACTAAAAATTGCCCATCAGCGTCAAAATGTACAATTACTTCTGCACCTTGACTCAAGGCATACTGATTGCCTGTTTGCAAAGAAGCTCCTTGATCTCTGTTTATCCTATGTCGTAAAACAGTCACCTTAAATTGACTAGCCGCTCGACTAGTCTGATCAGTAGAAGCATCATCTACTATAACTACATTATAAGGCAAATCGGACAATTCAGTTAAAACTTGTCCGATTCGTGCTTCTTCATTAAAAGCTGGTATGATAACGAAAACTTTCATAATTTAATCATCTTTTTTATCATCATCAGAAAAAAATGGTTGATACAATCTAGATTGAGAACGTAAATAATCTATAGTCTGTTTTAAACCATCTTCTAAAGATATCAATGGCATCCAGCCTAATTCTGTTTTAGCCTTAGTAATATCTGGTATAGCTGGTTTATTAATATAAGCAAAATTTTCTTGGTAAGCAATTTTAGCTTGAGAATTTGTTAACTCAATAATTTTTTGAGCAATCTCAGTCAGCGTATGAGCCTGATCGTGCCCTAAATTTATAGGATCTTTTACATTTGAATCCATCAAGGCTATCACGCCTTCTACTACATCTTTAACATAACAAAAAGTAGAAGTCCATTGCTTATCACCAGCAATCATTACTTCTTTTCCGCTTAGTGCTTCTTGAATATAATCTGGAATTCTACGGCCAGCATGTTCTAACATTCGTGGACCATAAGTAGAAAAAATACGAGCAATCTTGGTATCTAATTTATAAAAATCACGATAAGTAGTTACTAATGTTTCAGCAAATCTCTTACCTTCATTATAACAAGCTCGTGGACCTAAAAAATCCAACAAACCATAATAATCTTCTTTAACTTTCGCGTCATCTTTTGGAGGTTGACCATAAACTGCCGATGTTGAAGCCAATAAATATTTAGCTTTAAATTCTCTAGCTAATTCTAAACCATTTATTACACCAATTGAATTTGAGACAGCGGTTTTTATTGGTAACTTAGTATAATCACGAGCAGAAGTAGGACAAGCAAAATTATAAATCTCCGCAAAGCCGTAAACTTCAATTTTAAATTTCTTTAATCCTGGTAAACTAGTTAAGTCAATTTTTTCTGTAACATCATGTCGAATAAATGCAAAACTTGGATACTGCAAAAGTCTTCTAATATTTTCAACATTAGAAGATATGAAATTATCCACACAAACCACATTATTACCTTTTTGCACTAAAGCTTCACATAAATGAGAGCCAATAAAGCCCGCTCCTCCTAAGACTAAAATATTTTTGTTACTATTATTTGACATAATTTTATTATTTATTCCTAGCTTATTTATATTTATTTAATAAATGATTAATACGCACTTTAAAAACGTGAAGTAAAGTCTTTATGTAAGACGCAGGTGTTACCTTAGATACCTGTTCAGAATCAGCCCAATCTACCGCCACTTCTTTGACGGCAATATTATACAATTTTGCTATAAACAACAATTCAAAATCAAAACCCCAACGATTAATGGTTAATTTATCAAATACTTTTATGGCACTACGATTAAATAACTTAAAACCACATTGAGTATCCCTAATTGATAAATTAAGTACCAATCTAATTAAAGTATTACCTAAATTCCCCAGACTAACTTTTAACCAATGTTGATACTGATGTACTTTGGATTGAGCCAAAGCTCTAGAAGCAATGATTATGGGATATTTCTTTGTATATGGTAATAATTTATCTAATTCTACGATAGTGGTAGCATTATCAGCATCCATGAATAACACTAGATCACCTTGAGCTGCTCGCATACCTTTGGCCACTGTATAACCTTTACCATGATTGGTCAAATTAACTAAAACTTTGATGTCTGGAATCTTTTTAACGATTTCTAAGGTACCATCAGTCGAGGCATCATCAACAACAATAATCTCAAAACTAGTGAATTTCTTTTCTAGCCAATTACTTGTCTTAGCAAGTGTACTTGCGATAAGTTTGGCTTCATTAAAAACTGGTATTACTACACTTAACTGCATTTTATTTTATCTTAAAAGTCCAAAGTTTTTGCATCCAAAAATTATAATTTACAACAATAACTACGATTATTAATTTGGCCCATAAATCATACCAGAAAAACACATCGACCAAGATATATAAAAAAAGCATGGTTAATAATAATCCACCTACTGCCACTAAAATAAACTTAGCATACTCTGTGGCTGAAAATTTATTTTCCAACTTAAAAGTCCAATAACGATTGAGTAAAAAACTAGAAGTAGCAGCCAATGAAAAAGCCAGAAAAGCAGCTAATAAATAATGCCAAGATAAAACACGAGTAAAAAATAGATAAGCCACAAAGTCAACAATCGTATTTAAAGCACCAATTAAACTAAATTTAATAAATTGTTTTAAAACTGGACGACTATTCAAAAATTTTATAATAACAATATCCTGATACCATTCCATAGACTAATATGCTAACACTTCTAACTGATAACCATTTTTATCACCAACATCACGTAAATAAAAACTATCCTTTTCTAAACCTAAATGATCATAAATTTTTAATAAAGCAGCCGAATTTTTATGAGGTAAGGCCAAAATCTCAGGTAGGCCATCTCCAGATAAATCACGAGCAATAATTTCTAAACCTGATCGCAAACTGCTATTAAAACCGGTAAATTGACCTTTTAATCGTCCTTTTTGACTAAACATCTTAATATCAGCTACTTGATCCTTGGCTGGCACAGTGATAATTTCCTGCCAACCGTCATTATTTACATCTCCAATTGTTAAATTAACTCCGCTAAGCATATTACTACTATAAGGCAAAAAGCTAGCTCTAAGACGACGATATTTATCAAATACTTTTACTTTAGCTATGCCCGTGTTATTTATTGTAACAACTTCATCATAGCCGCTATTATTAACGTCACCGACAGCAATATTCACTCCGCCAAAATAGTCATCATCATAAGCAAAAAATTGTTGACGCAAATTACCTTGCCAATCAAAAATACGGATATGTGGCCCACCATTTGATAAAGGTGCTGTAATAATATTTAATTGTCCATCACCTGTTACATCACCGACAGCAATATTCACTCCGCCTTCAAATCTAGTGTCATAAGCCATAAACTCAGATAATATATTACCACTTTCATTAAAAATACGGACATGTGGTCCACCGCCCGCTTTAGGAGTAGTGATTATTTCTTTTACATCATCACCATTAACATCACCGACAGCAATATTCACTCCGCCGGTAAACTTTTCTGCATAAGCTAACCAACTATCTAATTGATTACCATCTTCGTCTAAGATAAAAATTTCTGGTGCTAATCCTCTATCTGGTGCTAAAACAAGATGTCGAGATTGAGAGTGTCTGCTAGCTGCTAAATTCAAAGCCGCACCAACATCAATCAAGCCACTTCCTAAGTCTAAATAATTACTTGGATTTTTTATTTGCAAACTTGAGGCACTAGATCTAATAATATTATAAATATCATAAGGTCTAAATTGTGGATACTGCATCTTTATCAAAGCTGCTGTAGCAGATATTACCGGTGCCGCTACAGAAGTACCTGACCAACCATTGGCGTAATACTCACTAAACTGGTTATTACTACTATCCTGATAAACTGTAGAATAAAAATTTCTACCCGGAGCAGAAACATCAATGCAGGTCTGTCCAAAATTAGAAAAATCTGTCAAAACACTTGTTTGATCAACGGCAGCTACACCCAATACTCTGTTAACGCCATTGATTTCACAAACTGGATAACGTGGATGTTCATCTAAATCTATTCCTGCGTCTTCTTCATTGCCAGATGCAGCTACGATCATCACACCTTGATTATAAGCATTTTTAATAGAACCCTTCAAAGTCTCATCATAACCCACGCCAACTAAACTTAAATTTATAATATCTGCGCCATTCTCTACAGCATAATCAATCGCCTGTGATAATACTAAGGTATTTCCTTGACCTCGCGGATCTAAAATACGTAAAGGCATAATTTTAACTTGTGGAGCAATGCCAACAATACCAATGTTATTACGAGCAGCCGCAATTATACCGGCAATCACTGTGCCATGATTAACTGCTACAAAGTCATAATCACCAATAAGTTCTGGCTTTGGAATATTATCACTATCAATAAAATCCCAACCAACAACATCATCAATATAACTATTAAGATCATCATCAAGACCGTTACCAGCGATCTCTCCATGATTTGACCATAAACTGCTTATTAAATCAGGATGATCTAAATCAATGCCAGAATCCAAAATTGCAACAATCACCTCTTTATTAACCTGTAAATCATCGGACCAGCTAGGTTCAATATTGATCAAATCAAAATAATTTTGATAAACCACGCCAGGATCTACTGGTGTATAATCCTGACTAAAAGCTTGAGTTTCATGAACATAAAATGCGCATAAACCAAAACCAATAAAAACTGTAAATAAAATTCTTTTAAGCACTGTAATATTCGATTAATTTTTTATTTGTTTACTCCGCCTTTGGCGAATTTGTGATTAAATTATAACAGAAATGGCCTTGAAAAACAAGAAAAATCCACGTCTTGAAAAACGTAGATTTTAAAATATTAAAAAGCCTAAGATTGACTAAAAAAGTTTTTTAGCTAAATTCCAATAATCATCATTTCCGTTGATTTTTTGCAAATACCACCACTCTACTCCCCATAGATAATTTTTATCAAAATTTATTTTTTGAGCAAACTTTAAATTTGATTCAAATTGTTCTAAACTCATAGACTTATCAACTTCTGCTTGATCTATTTTATTCATACCACCATCTATCACCCAAGGCTCAGCCTGCAGTTCACTAACTATCATTTTTTCTCCTGTTTTTCCTACACGACCTGCTTTCCAAGAATAAAACCAAGCTGGCAACGGATAACGAAAATATTTGAACCATGGATTCCACACCACCCGATAAACAGTAGTAGCTAAAACATCGCCTACTTCAGCTTCTCTTTGCCAAAAACTAAGCTCACCTGAAGCCGAGACAATCACCGGCCGACCATCTAAACTTTTTACCAAAGCTACTTCTTGCTTTAAAAATTCTTCATCACCAGCTGGACATTTACCAAACCAATCAACTAAAGGCTCATTTTCTATTTGCCAGGCCACTATTTCTGAATGTCCTTTGTAATGACCCACGGCAACTCGCAACATCCGTAATGTTTTGGCCTGAACATCCTCAATTGACATATCTTTAGCCCAAAGCGGAGCATGACATTCTGGCCAACGAGGTAAACGCCAACCTAAATTAACAATAAATTTTACATCTCTTTTTTTACCTTCTACTAACAATTGATCAAACAATGAGAAATCAAATTCATTTTCATATTTTTCTATCTGATCCCAATAAATAGGTAATCTAATCTGTCTTACTTGTAAATCATCTAAAATAGCCCTATAAGTTTCACCAATATCCAAATCTAATTCACTAGCAAATTTAGTAGAAAAAGTAACTCCCCACAAATCTGGATTTTCATTTAGTTCGCCATTATGAACATAATGTTTAGAAAATTTAACAAACCAAATCGCCCAAACAACAATTAAAATTATAATTATAATTTTCAACAATTTCATTTTACTAAATAATAAAATACAAACCCAAGCTAATCAAAACAATCGCTAAAATCTTTTGAATAATAACCATTTTAGAAACATTTTCTTTGAGTAATTTTGGGAAAAAGACAGAAATCAATCCACCTAAGACTAATAGGAAGGCAAATTGCACGCCCTGCAAAGCATTAACTATGGCTACCGAACCTAAGAAAATAGCATAGTTTTGTAATAAAAATCCAATTGCGGCAATGCCTTGATTAGAAAAAAACAATGCACTATTTTTACCTTTGATGTTCTTAAGTCCTTTAAAAATTTCTTTACGTAAATCTTTTGGTATTAATAAAGTTAAACTTATCAAAAATGTACCAATTCTAATCCAAATAAAGCTACTCAAAAATGGCTGATGAAGATACAAAAATTTAGTACCAACAAAAAAAGCGGCAAATACAAAACCCGCTCCAATGGCTATCATTACTGCTTGTTTATTTTTTGGACCAGTCAGACCAAACCATGATTTTACTGTACTCCATAAATTATGGCCGGTTGGCAAATAGGCTAACATTACTGTTCCTAACAATAAATAAAAAATTGCTACCCATTGCATTGATAAAAATCTTTCTCCCAAAAATAACATGGCCAAAATAAGTGTAAAAATTGGAACTGCTCCGCCAATTAATGGAATAATTTTGGAAACATCACCAATCTTTAAGGCATGATATAACAATAACAATGCTACTGGAAATAAAGCACCAATTGCTAAATTGCCAAATAATAAATACCACCCGGGCCAGCTTAAAAACCAAGGCGCAATCACAATCACAGCTAAACCTAAAACGCCAACTAAAAATGTATAGGCCTTAGCACTGGGAACTACCTTTTCTAATAAAAATTTATCTGCTAAATTGACAACTGCTAAAATTAAATAAGCAGCAATAGCAATAATTAACCAATCCATAAAATTTTGATTTAATGATTGTTTATATTATATCATTTTTTGCCTAACTTTGACAAAAAAATAAATTTTTAATACAATTAATGCATTAATGTACTCTCAATTTTTTATACTAGAGGAAAAACCTCTATGATCATGGCAAGCTTTTTATTAAAGAAGGGAGCTTCTTTTGAAGCACTTACTCATTCCTCCTCAGGCCAAGATGGTCAATGCTGAAATGAAAAACGCAGCCAACACCCCGGAAATGATTATGGACAATGCCACCGGCATAACGCAAAGCGCTGATTGTCAACGGTAGTACCCCTCATAAGCCCGTCAAGAAAACGGGCTTTTTTTACTCAAATAAAAAACAGCCTCATTCTGATAAAGAGGCCGTTCTTTTATTTATGCACCGCAAGTACATGGATCATTACCGCAATTTGGACATGTTTCCATAATAATATTTTAATTATTAAATTTTATATTTATAATCTATCTATTATCTCTTTCAAGGGTTTCATTATTTTTGAATTAAATTCTGTCTTGGTAATAGCAGTTGCCGCATACAAAGCATTAAGTGTTTTTTTATCATCACGCTGATATTTCTTTGGATAGTGTTTTTCTATTGAACCGCCTGGTAAAATAAATACATTGTATTCTTTAAGCTCAATAATTAAATCATTAGCTTTACGTGCTTTTGGTTTTATCCCTAAATGACTTATCACTCTATCTAATTGATATTTTATAATATCTCTATCAGCTAAAATAATATAATTAATATGAAAAATTTTTAACAAATCTACATACAAAGCAATATTACCTTTACCATGTGTTTGCACAACTTTAATATCTTTATTACCTTGATAAAAATGATCGATCAAGCCACGTAATAATATACGATCAGAAATACCCTCTACTAAAATAGTTGTATCAGAAAATAACATCTCAACATTGTCGGCATTCAATTCTTGGATCAAACGCTTATAACTATAATGCTGTTTTTTAACTGGCAAACCAAAAGCTTTAGTAGTAGCACTATCTTTAACTACTCGCAATACCTGCGGTAAAGTGACTGAATTAATAAATAAAGGAGAATGAGTGGTAAAAAATATTTGTCCACCACCTTCTGCATTTTGCATGGCCCATAAAAGTTTCTTAACTAGCACTGGATGCAAATGTGTTTCTGGTTCATCTAAAATAACTATGTGATAATCTGGATGAAAAATATACAATAAAGTAGTAAAAATACGACGAAAACCAGAACCTAAATGATCAATAGTAGCTTTACGTGTCCCCTCTTTTATACCGGCATGCTCATAATGAATATCTAAAGCATTTTCTTTGGCACTAATTTTAGGAAAATGGTTTTTTAAATGTTGTTTAAATTTATTAAAATGTTCTTTGTGCTGTTGCAAACTTTGCCAATCTTTATCGACCGCTTCTAAATCATTAAAAGCATCATAATTTAAATGCTTAATTTTGACTGATAATAAATCCTTCCAATTACCATTATAATTTACAATCTGATTAGAAAAGGCTAGTTTTCTTTTTTCATCTTTAATAGTTAAACTAGCTGTTTTACTTGGTAAATTCCATCTATCCAATTCTTCTTCTGTGAAAACTAATTCTACTTCAATATCAGCTCCTGGATATTCTAAAATAGGACTAACTCCCTGTACATCAAATAAGTAATCAATAGCATATAAGATATTACTCTTACCGCAATTATTTTGACCAATCAAAATATTGACCGGCAAAGCAGAAAAACTAATCGGTTGCTTGATGCTTTTGTATAAATTAATATGTAGTGTAGTAATTTTCATTATAACAATTGAACATCTTTTATCTCCTCTACTTTATTATGTAAAACAATATTTTCTATATGATAGGTGCCCATTTTAGGAGCATCTAAATATCCCTGCATGGCCGCTTCTGCTAACCAACCAGAATCTAGCCAATCAAAAAGCCACTCATCAACATATTCTGGATTCTCAGAATCAATACCAGCTCCCAAAGCTTGCAGCCAATCACGATTATACTTTTCCTGTGAGCCAATCGGTGGAGCCATGATAATCGGCAAACCAAGACCGCTATAAAAAGTTAACTCAGATGGCTTGGTCCATAAAATATCTGTTGTTCTTAAAGCTCGATTAAAAATCTTAAAATAATCGTATTTGTTATTAGCAAAGATGATATTAACATTATTAGCATTAGCTAAACCATATCGTTTGACCGCCTCTTCAAAAAAACGATAAATATCATTCCGCACGCCAGCTACTAAATTTAAATTTATTCGACCAGCTTTAATATGTTTTTTAAGCACCCGTAATAAAGTGACTCCGATTTCTCGTTGAGCACCAGCGCCACCAACGGCAAAGGTAATCGTTACTCCTTTTGGTTTAGCGCGTAATTCACTAACTGGACACAGGTATGCCCCAATTAAATTCTTGTACTTATGGCGATAAATTCCTTTAGGGTCTAAATTGCACAAACGAACTTTAAGATCGGCTTTTAAAATCTTTTGTTGCAAACCACCGATATTCTCTTTTGGTAAAGGAAAGCCCGTAACATAAATCTTGTTTGGCCGTACACCATAAAGCTGTAAACGCTCTTTAACACGCTTATTTGGCGCTAAATAAATGACTTTACTATGCCTAGCATCATGGGGTGCCCAAGCTCTAGCTACATCAGCATCACAAACCACACAATAAATTTGTCCCTCATAATTACAGTATTCAGCAAAATAAGCTGGCACAAAAAAAGTAGTCACCAATGGAATAGGTTTTTTATTTAAAGTAGTAATAAGATCTTTACCTAGACCTTTTTTAACTTTTTTATAAAAATATCTTTGTTGAGAAGAAGTTTTAGACAAATCACGTCGTGGATAAAAAGGTTCTATCTTTTGAAAATTATCCATCATCGCAAAAGCAACCGCACCTAAAATAGGCACTTTTTTAAAACGAGAAATTATTTCATACCATTTACGACCCTTCTGCCAAGAACGCTCCTCATTCTTAGAGATGCCTTTATATTGATTGGCATTAATAACTCCTCCGGCGCTAACTGACGCTAAAGGATAAGCTGCTCGTTGATGGCCGTAACCCATATCAACAGTAACAACATGCATTTTTTGTTTTTTGTTTTGCATAATTTAACGATAGCGAATATTAGCTATCTCTTTATTGCGCTTACGACGATGTTTTTTCTGCGCTATTTTTCTTTTCTTGTTCATGTTCCCCCTTTTTTAAAAACTTAAGGTTATTATACCATAAATCAACGTCTAGAGGTATTAAAAGAAAAATTAACAAATTTTATAATCAAACTAAATAATAATAAAAAATAAAAATAATATTCTAAATTAACAAAACGATGCACGGTACCAGGACGCCAAAATTCTAATAACAATAAAAACAACCACAAAAATAAACTGGTTTTAAATAAATCATTTATAGCTGATTTAAGAATTGTCATTGTGTAAAATTAATTGTAAATTTTTAATCTTTAATTCATCTGGATTATTTAAGTTTGGCCAAGAAAAAATCAACTGTATTTTATTAGCTGATAAATATACATTTGCTAAATCAAAAGTAACCTCAAAATTTTCCACATCAATGGTCTGCCATTGCCAACTACCATCTATCTGCTTTAAACCTAAATCTAAAATCTGCTCTCCCAGAATAAGCTGACCCGATACTGTCAAATCAGTAAAATGTCCTGGTAAATAAGCTTGCATATACAATGGCTCAGCCAAAACATTTAATTGACTATCATACAAAACCCTATTTCTTGGATAAGGTCCTTCGATCTCAGTAGTAACTGCCTGACTTAAATCAATCTGATAAACCAATGACTGATCAGTCAAGATGTTTTTATTAATAATAAAAATAATCGCTATAAGGGCTAAAAGCAACCATAAATAACGAAAAAACAGAATAAAATATTTTTGTTTAAACACCATATCTTTATTTTAACAAAAAACCAAACTTATGTTAAACTGTTAGTGATGATTACCCTTAATAGAACTCAACATATAAGTTTACAGGCATTGTCTTTGGCCTTATTAATTATAAATTGGCAATTCTTACATTGGCCCATTTTGGGTATTATTGTTAGTTTATTATTTTTTACTCTTAATAGCAAAAAATTAGGCGACATTCTATTTATCCATATCTCTGGGAATTTTCGTAATGTTTTGGGCTGGTTAACAATACTACTATACTTTAGTATTATTTACACTCTTTTTTATCATGTTTGGCAAATCAACGCCATTACTTTTTTATTTGCCTTAATTAGTGTTCCTCTAATCATTGAATTCTGGTCTTGGCGTTTAAATAAACAACATTATTTTTTTACTACTTTGGATATCCCAAGTATCCGCTTGGCTAATATCAAAAATATAATTCTACCTACTCTTTTTTTGATAACAGAGCTACTGACCATTATTTTATTAACCAGAAGATCTAGTGTAGAAATAATTCGCTCTCCTTGGGAATTATTGGGTTATAAATTTTGGACTTTGCTTATCGTGGCTAGCATTTTACTAGTCATCATGACTATCCAAAATAAAAAATCAACCATCGTACTATTTTTAACTAGTATTCACTTTTTTATTTTAGCTAGTGTCGCCTGGTTGGTTTATCCACTTGGTTTTGGCTATGATCCATTTCTACATCAAGCAGCCATGGAAGTGATAGACAAAACTAGTACCATCCAACCTCGTTTATTTTTATACCTAGGTCAGTATAGTTGGACTTTCTTTTTACACTCCCTGTGGCAGCTCCCAATCGCTACTATCAACAAACTGGTCTTACCAATCGCTTTTAGTATTTTATGGCCACATAGCCTGTATTATGGCCTAAATAAAGGCTTTCGCTGGCCTCGCAAGATCAGTTTACTAGCTGTTTTGCTAAGTTTGTTTGCTGGATTTAATTTCGCTATCATAACCACTCCTCAAAACTTAGCTTTTCTTTTGGTAGCTACATTTATATTTATATTACCTGTAATCAAAAAACATAAACAATGTCTATATTTTTGCTGGATTATTGGTCTTGGAACGCTAACTATCCATCCTCTGGGTGGTATTCCTATTTTATACATGAGTCTTCTATTATCTATCCGCTATTGGAAAATAAAAAAGAAATTCAAAAAATACATCCATGCTATCATAGTTTTCTTATCAGCTATTAGTTTACCAACAGCACTTGCGCTTTATCAGAGATTAGCTGGACAAAATTGGTCACAAATATTTACTTGGCATCCTTGGCCATTAATTGATTGGTCTTGGCCGAAACTAGTTAATAGTTATAATTTCCCTATCGACTTGATACATAATATCTGGAATAATTATGCTCTGATTTTTATAATAATTGTTTTACTTGGCTGGTTGATTATAGTAAAAAAACATAAGTATTTATTTTTTAATAAACACTGGCTGTTGTTAAGTATATTATTAAGTAATTACATCTTAGCTCGTGTCTTTATCTCTTTTTCAAATCAAATAGACTATGAACAGAATGCTTATTTACTAAGAATCATTTATTTAATTGGGTTGAGTGTAATGCCAATATTTTTAAGCACTTGGTATTTTTGGTGGCATAATATTTTAGCAAAACAAAAAAACTTGAGTTATAAAATATGGATCGGTGCAATTACTGTTATGATTATAATAATCAGTACCTATTTTAGCTATCCTACTTACGACCGTCACTCAAATAGTAAAAGTTTTAACATCACAGCTGTCGATGTGGAAACTGTCCGTCTAATAGAACAATCATCCAATGATCAAGATTATATCGTTTTAGCTAATCAAATGGTCGGAGCCGCTGCTATTGATGCCTATGGCTTTGTACATTACTATAATGACAACTTTTATTACTCCATGCCCTTAGGTAATAATAATATTTATCAAAATTATCTAAATATGATCGAACATCAAGCTAGTCATCAAGAAGCTAAGCTGGCCATGGATAAAGCTGGAGTTAATAAATTATATTTTGTAGTTAATAACTACTGGCACTCCGCTAAACAAGCTATAAATCAAGCTAAAGAAACAGCTGATGATTATTTTGTAGTTGGCCAAGATAAATCCTATATTTTTATTTATAACTACGAGCAAAAATAAAGTATAATCCTTCGACTGACGCTCAGGATAACAAAAAACCTCCCACCTAGGGAGGTTTTTTAATTTGTTGAATTTACAACAATTTACATTACTGCTTCCTTAGCTGCTTTAGCAACACGGAATTTTACTACTGTTTTTGCAGGAATATGAATTGATTCTCCTGTGGCTGGATTACGTCCTTCACGAGCCTTACGGTTAACCTTTACAAGTTTACCTAAGCCTGGTAAAGAGAACTCTCCGTTATTAACAACTTCTCTGTAAGCCATTGCTGTCCACACCTCTAAGAAGTTTTTTACGTCTTTTTTGCTTAATTCTGTAGCCTCAGCTAAAGCGTTAAGCATGTCTGTTTTAGTCATTTTTGCCATATTTTTTTGACTTAAAAATTAATTAATTAATTTCACTCTAGCATATTAACACAAATATTAAATTTTGTGAAGATTTACTAAGTAAAATCACTTAAATTATATACATACTAAAAAATAAAAGTCAATGATAAATTTTATTGAATAAAATTTTTAAAGAAACCAAAGCGAGCCCGATCCCTATATTGTGGCTTATCTAAGCGTAAAAAATCAATAATACCCTGCGGAGATAAATCATGATCCTCTATTTTTATCAGCCGATTATCATCTAATAAAGCCATGGCCATCACTGGTTCTTTCTTACCTATAGCATAAGCTAATTTTACTAGCACTTCTTTAGCTTGATATTTTTTTAGGTATTTAACCGCTAAAAATCTAGCCATATAAGCAGCTGAACGATCTACTTTTGAAGGATCTTTTCCAGAAAAAGCACCGCCACCGACTGGCACTTGTGGTCCATAATTATCGATCGTTATTTTACGGCCAGTCAAACCAGAATCAGCCTCAAAACCACCCTGTACAAAAATACCAGTCGGATTAATATGAACCTCATCATATTCTGGAATGATTGGCTTAATAACTTCTTTTATAATTAACTGCCGCAAAACACCTTGGCTGATATTATCTGTATGTTGAGTAGATAAAACTACTGTCTTTACTTTGTCATCTTCTATAGTCACCTGAGCTTTACCATCTGGTCCTAAAAATTGAGATAATTGATTATTCTTATCTGCTCGCACAAATTCTAAACGACGAATTAATTTTGTTGCCAAAACATGTTCTAGTGGTAAATTTTCTACAGTTTCTGCTGTAGCATAGCCGACCATGATTCCTTGATCACCTGCGCCCCCTACGTCGACTCCCTGAGCGATATCTGGGCTCTGATGTACTAAATGTACAGTAATATCTAAATCATCCGTATAGCCAATATCTTTATACACTTGTCGAGTTATCTTGGCTGCATCAAATTTAGCCAATGTAGTTAATTCACCGACAATAAACAATTTACCATGGCCACCAACCGTTTCTACAGCCACTCGACTATTTTTATCTTGACGCAAACACTCATCTAAAATAGCATCAGATATTTGATCACATACTTTATCTGGATGTCCCCAAGTTACATTTTCTGCTGTCTTTAACATAATCTTTTATTTTAAAATTAAAAAATCTTTCCCCAAAAGGAAAGTTAATACGACCAAACATCATCTTCCCACTTGAGGGTTGGACTTAGCACCTTATTTAAAAAACAGGTTGCTGACGGATCATTGAGCCAAAACTCTCCCCGTACTCTTGATAATTCTTATTCAATTGTATCTCTATTATAATCTAATTATAAAAATAAAGCAAAATTGGCCTATTTCCTATTTTTTACCTATACTATAATTATGGCTAGGAAAAAATTAATCAAATTTGCTGATTTAGATGAATTGTCTAATGTTGGACAAGTGTCTTTGAATAATGTCCAAGAAAAATTAGATGCTTTTATTGACCCTGAAAAATGTTTGATTCTAGAATTAGGCTGTGGCAAAGGAGAATATTCTTTAGCGCTAGCAGCTGAATTTCCTCAAAGTCAATTTATTGGCATAGATATTCAAGGTGAAAGACTATGGCATGGAGCCACTGAAGCTTTAGAAAACAATCTAAACAATGTTTTATTTTTAAGATTTCAAATAGAGCATATAGCTGACTATTTACCAGAACATTCTGTATCAGAAATTTGGTTAAGCTTTCCTGATCCACAATTAAAGAAGAAAAATATAAAAAAACGGCTAACTTCTCCTCGCTTTTTAAATCTATATAAAAAAATACTAAAACCAAATGGCTTAGTACATTTAAAAACTGATGATCAGATATTATTTGACTATAGCTTGGAGACTATTACCGAACAAGCTGGAACAATAATAGAAAGCCATAGTGGCATTAAACAAGCGATGAAAGATAATCCTACACTGAATATTCAAACTACTTATGAAAAAAAAGAAATAGCTGGAACAATAATCTACTATATAAAATTCCAATTATAAAACTCTTTTAACCCCTCCTGACCTCCCCTTAACAGGGGAGGAATTTATTTAAATAGAAAAGTCCCCCTGTTAAGGGGGATTTAGGGGGTTAAAATATTTTTTTGTTTAGTGACTCAAAGGTTTATCTGTAAATAGATAATCTTTTAATTCTTTCTCAAAAACAGCATCATTACGACGTAACCATTCGATCAACATGGCTGCGTGTTCTTTCTCTTCATCTCTATTGTGCTCTAAAACTGCCTTAAGTTCTGCATCTTCTGTTACATCAGCTCGTTGCTGATATAAGTCTATTGCATCTAATTCTTCTCGCAAAGAAATAATAGCTTTGTGCTGATCCAAAGTAAATTTGGACATTTTACTTACATCTAAATCCATAATATTTATTTATTAATCAATAATAACTTTAGTGCCCATCTGTGACCAATTATATAATGGTTCCATATCTTTATAATCTACATTAACACAACCATGGCTCATTTTTTGACCAAAATTGTTATGCCAATAAGCGCCATGAATCCAATAACGATAAGAACGAGTAGTAAAATGCATGTTCCATTTTGTATTTGGCAAATCATAGCCTGGCCCACCATAATACTTGACTGGTTGTTTATCTAAAATGGTAAATTGTCCTTCTGGTGTATCCATACCTGGTAATCCGCTAGAAATAGCGAAACCATCCATTAGTTTATCGCCAAAATAATATTCTAAATATTGATCAGCAATGTTTACTTTTATCAATCTTTCTTGAATGTCTTTGATGTCGGTTAAGGGATCATGGCTAGTAGCCATTTCTACTCCATCTGAATAAGAATCACCATCAGTATCTACATTCATTAAATTTGTTCCTAATTTAAGCTCCCAATAATCATTTAACTCATCATTATCACTATCTACCTCTATAAGTTTTTTTCCTCCTCCGTGTCTAGGTGAATACAAGCTAGCAATTTCAAGACCATCATTGTAACCATCACCATCAGTATCTGCATTTAAGGGATCAGTATAATAAATATCTACCTCCTCATCATTCAATAAACCATCATCATCGGTATCACAAGAATTATAAAAACAATCAGCCAAAGCTGCACTTGATGAGCTAAAAAATAATAAAATAAATAAACTAATAGTTAAAAATTTCATGTTTTAATTATAACAAAAAATCGCTGTTTTAGCGATTTTATTTTTTAATGCTTTGTAAACAAACATTTTTTTGTTATACTATACTAATAAAGAATTAAACTACTATTATGGGGAAAATAAACAATATTTTAATAGTCGAAGATGAAGAAAATCTAGCTCAAGCATTAAATGTATCGCTACAAAAAAATAATTTTTCAACAGCAATTGCAAAAAATGGGAGCGAAGCAATTGATATGCTAAAAAAAGAAAAATATGATCTAATATTATTAGATATCATAATGCCAAAAATGGATGGTTTTTCTTTGTTAGAAATAATACGAGGCGATGGTAATGAGACTCCTGTTATAATTACTTCAAATTTAGGCCAAGGAGAAGGTAGAGGTATCGCTGATAAGTTTGATGTTTTACATTATTTTGTAAAATCAGACTCTAACCTTAAAGAAATTATTGAGTATATTAAAAATATAAACTAAAAATATATCAAAAAGAAAACGAAATAATATTAGAAACAAATAAACCGACACTTTTAGTGTCGGTTTATTTGTTCTTTTTTTTATTAGCTAGTTGTCCGCAGGCAGCATCTATATCTTGTCCTAGAGCATATCTTTGGGTAACTTCTATATCATTATGTTCTAAATATTGTCTAAAAGTATTCATCGTTTTTTTATCTGAAGGCAAATACACTCCAGTTGGATTATATGGAATCAGATTAACCATAAACAATGGATCTGCCATCAAAGTAGCTAATTGTTGAGCATACTTTACTGAATCATTAACTCCTTTGATCATTAGATATTCAAACATAACTTTACGTCCTGTTTTATGAACATATTCACCAACCGCAGCCATCAATTTTTTCAAAGGTTGTTTCTGATTAATAGGCATCAATTCACTACGCAATTTATCATTTGGCGCATGCAAAGAAATTGCTAAATTAATCTGTAATTTTTGTTGAGTAAATTTTTTGATCCCTGGTAAAATACCACAAGTAGAAACAGAAATACGACGAGCACCGATATTTAAACCATTAGCATCATTCAGATAATCAATAGCGGACATTACATTATCATAGTTTAAAAATGGCTCACCCATTCCCATGAAAACAACATTAGAAACTCGCTCTCCTTTTTCTTTCAAGAGTCTAGCAAAAAATAATACCTGCTCTAATATTTCACTTACAGTTAAATTTCTTTTGAAACCCATCTGGCCAGTGGCACAAAACTTACAGGCCATGGCACAACCAACCTGTGAAGAAACACAAACGGTATGTCGACCATCTTTGTGCGACATTAAAACAGTCTCAATTTCTTCTCCATCTTCCAGCTTGATCAAAACCTTGCTAGTATCTTTTTCTTTTGACTGAGAAATGTCTGCATTAATCTCTAATGGACATTCTTGATTTAACTTTTGACGTAAATCTAAAGATAAAGTACTAGCCTCAGACCAATCTTTTATGAGTTGCTTAAAAATAGCTTCTTTAACTTGAGTAGCTCGAAACTTTGGCTGTCCTTCTAAAACTTTGTATAAATTATCTAAATTCATTTATTTAGTTTTTTTACGCATGCCCTCATTAAGAACTTGTTTACGTAAACGTATATTATGTGGAGTAATCTCTAAATATTCATCATCTGACATCATTTCTAGACCACGCTCAATAGTAATCTCAATTGGTTTGGTCAAATTGATAGCCTCATCGGCTCCAGAAGAGCGCATATTAGACAATTGCTTGCCTTTGGTAGGATTTACAGTCATCGCCTCTCCTTTGGCTGTATTACCAATAACCATACCCTCATAAACCTCAGTGTTCGGCCCAATGTATAATTCTCCTCTATCCTGTAAATTAAATAAAGAAAAACCTAAAGCTTTACCAGCGATCATAGAAATCATTGCTCCAGTATCTTTGTGATCAATCTTACCAGCATGTTTTTTAAATCCTAAACCATGCGCAGCAATAATACCCTCACCTTTAGTATCTACTACAAACTCACCTCGGTAACCCAACAAACCACGAGTTGGAATTTCAAAAATCATTTGCGTAGTAGCCTCAGTTTGAATATTAGTCATTACACCTTTACGACGAGATAATTTTTCAATCACAGTACCTGACATATCATGCGGCACATCAACAACTACTTCCTCGTATGGCTCTAACTTTTGACCATCCTCTTCTTTGATTATAGCATGTGGCTGAGAAACTTGTACCTCATAACCCTCACGACGCATTTGTTCTAATAAAATAGCAATATGCATTTCACCACGTCCATATATTTTGTAATAATCACTAGAATCAAAATCAATCCTCAAACCAACATTAACTTCTAATTCTTTTTGTAAGCGTTCTTTAATTTTTGAATTAGTGACATATTTTCCATCGCGCCCAGCAAAGGGAGAATTATTAATCATCAAATCCATAGAAATAGTTGGCTCATCAACATGAATAGCTGGCAGTGACTCTTGATCTTCAAGCTCACTAATAGTTTCACCAATATCTATATCGACAACACCAGCAATCATAACTAACTCACCAGCTTCAGCACTAGCTACTTCTTGACGATCAAAACCATGAAAAGTATAAAGCTTAGTAATTTTACTATGACGTAACTCGCCTTTTATATTTTTAATAAATACTTTTTGTCCTTGTTTGATAATACCTTCATAAATACGACCAATAGCTAATCGTCCTAGATAGTCATCATAGGCTAGATTAAATGGTTGCATACGCAAAGGTGTATCGATATTATGTGGAGCAACTGGAACATGTTCTAAAATAGAATCTAATAGTGGAGATAAATCTTTAAATTCATCTTCTATATTTCGTTTAGCTACTCCTTGGATACCAATAGCATAAACAGTATGAAAAGCTAATTGTTCATTACTAGCCCCTAAATCCATAAATAATTCCAAGACTTTATCTTCGCAAGTTGCTACGTCAGCGGCTGGTTTATCTATTTTATTTATTACTACAATTGGTCTTAAACCTAGCTCTAAAGATTTCTTAAGCACAAACTTAGTTTGTGGCATTGGACCTTCTTGAGCATCAACAACTAACAAAACTGAATCAATAGAACGCAAAACACGCTCCACTTCTGAACCAAAATCAGCATGACCAGGAGTATCTACAATATTAACCTTAGTATCTTTATAGATCAAAGAAGCGTTTTTAGCATAAATAGTAATGCCACGCTCTTGTTCTAGAGCGTTTGAATCCATGCTTTGACCATCTTCCACCATACCTGTTTGACGCATCATAGCATCAGTTAAGGTAGTTTTTCCGTGATCAACGTGAGCAATAATAGCAATATTACGAATATCCATAGCTTAAATTACGGTAAATTAAAATCCGCGGCTAAACGCGGATGGTTTATAGGTCAGAATTATAAGCTAAAATTAAGTTTTTGTCAAGGTTATTAAGCCTTTATTTAAATAAAAACGCGCGGCTAGCAATGCTGGCCGCGCATAAAATACAATAATTAACTTTCTTTTATTTAAGATTCTTTACACAAAATGAGCGAATAATTATCAATGCAGCTAAGACTGTAATGGCAATATCAGCCCATGATGGAGTCCACCACCAAACTAATATGATAATTAATACGCCAAATATAGCTTGGCACCAAAGTGGTTTCATTTTTGTGCATTTTTCTTTCTTAGTCTCACCTTGAGGTATATTTTGATTTTGTTCACCCATAAATTTTTTATTATTTTATTAAACTAATTATATACATTAAAATATGATTTATTTACTAGCTAATTTTGTTAAAACTACTTGAAATTCTTCATCACTAGCCTGATCGCCTTTTAAACATTCATCCTGAGCATTAGTCGAAGGATCTTTGCCTTGCCAATAAGCTAAAGCATTCATATTTTTACGAGTTATACGTTCGGATAATTCTTTATCTGTATTTGGTACTGCTTCCATAAAAAATTGTACTCCGCCATCAAAAATCTCTTGACAACCTTTGACGCTCTTGTCTTCATTGATACAGTGTTTGCAAAATAAACCAGTTTCATTTTCAATCCCAATATCATCAGAATTATTTAGTGGCATACCACAAGCCATGCATATTTTCATAATTTTTATATGTTACTTCTTAAACCAAACAACTATGATGTATAGCCATAAGATAGCAAATATAATCCAAATTAATGTCAACCAATTGGTTAGCCATTGATGAAAATAAGTGCCTAGTGCTAAACCTAGGAATATTCCGCCCCAAGAGATAAACTTGAGTTCATACCACTTCCAAGTAGTGTTTTTAAATAAGTTCATAATTTTATGTTTACTTATTAAATATACTTTTATTATACGCCTTTTGAAGAAATAAAGAAACAAAAAAATACCCTAATTCTAATCGTTCTTTTTGAGAATGCAATATGCTATAATCAAATTATGAGTAGATTTATTATCAATATATTTACAAGTAAACTGTTTCGAATATTAAGTTTTATATTGGTTTTTGCAGTAGTTGTATTTTTTAGCTTTAATAAGCTAGGCGTTCAGGAAATAAATAACGCTGATGAAGGAATATACGCGAAAATTAGTATAGAGATGCAGCAAACTGGCGATTATCTAGTTCCCAGGTATAGTGAGCAACCATGGCTAGAGAAACCACCTCTGCATTTCTGGCTTAACCAAATTTCATTTAAATTTTTTGATCTAACTGCCTTAGCAATTAGAATAATACCTGCATTATTTCTTGTTTTGAATTGTCTATTGTTATATTTATGGTCAAGAAAAATCTGGAACAACCAATCAGGACTTCTAGCGATAATTTTTTTAATAATATCACAACTGTTTGTGACTGAGCATATCGGTCGAACTGGTGATTTCGACATGGCTTTAATATTTTTTGAGTTAATAGCTTTATTTTCGTATTGGCATTTAAAAACTGGGAAGAAATGGCAGTGGTGGGCACTCGGAATTGCGATTGGTCTTGCTGGAGGTTTTTGGATAAAAAGTCTGATGATAGTCCCCATTTTTCTAATTATATTTTTTGATTGGCTAATAACTAGCAGAAGTAAAAAACTGATAAAGCAACTATTTTGGTCCTTTCTTTTGAGCTTAATTTTTATCAGCCCATGGTTAATAGGTAATTATATTTTTCTGCGAGAGGTATTTATTCATGATTTCTGGCAAAGTCAAATTGCAAATAGAATTAAACCTAGCTTTGGTAACCACTTACGACCAATCTGGTGGTATTTCTGGTTTTTGTCTTGGTCAATAGCGCCGTTTTTTTATCTAAGCATCCTAGCGATCATTAATAGTTTTAAAAAATTTAAAAAAAATTCAGTACCACTACTTTGGTTTTTAACAATATTATTTGTATTCAGTTTAGTTCACTCAAAAATGCATTGGCATATTTTACCAGCAGTTATTCCCTTGTTAATGATTTTAGCTAATTTTGTCTGGAACTTAGCCAAAGAAAAGCTATCTCTAAAACTGGCCAGTCTAGGACTTCTAATTGTAGGTTTTTATCCTTTTGATGCTATAAATAACAAATATTTTATAATTGTAACAATCATTGTTTTAGTAATTAGCTGGATCCTGCTTAATAAAAAGAAAAGAGCTATAGACTGCATTGTTAACGCACTTATATTTGGCCTAATTGCTGGCGGTCTGATTATTAACTGGCAAGGGATTAAAAATAATGTATTATACCCTCAGCCATCCCCATTTAATGAGCTTATTAAAAATTATAATGGTCAAGAAACAGCAGTATACGGGGACTTGATTCATAATGTTTACGTGATTGATTTAAACCCTAGTAATATTTTTTATTTAAAAGCTAATAATATAAATCATGAGGTCATTATTAATGAAGCGAATCTAGCACAAGTCTGGAAAGAAGGAAAAATGATTATTATGAGCAAACAATCTTTATTAGAATTACCTCCACAATATTCGACTAGTAAAATCTTAAACCAAGTAGACGACCTAATGATAATAAAAAACGAGCATAAAGACTCCGAATAACAAAAAAATACCCTAAATGGGTAAATCTTTGCCTTTCGACTCATTACATTCGCTCAAGACACTCGACTATTAAATATAACGGTCAGAGGTGTTTTAAGACACCGGCGACCACGAGTGAGTTTTTACAAAGTAAAAATGAATCGAGTGGCAGGGGCGGTAGGAATCGAACCCACGCAAGAGGTTTTGGAGACCCCTGTACTACCACTATACGACGCCCCCTTGTAAAATAATCCCACCGAGATTATTTTCTGGACGGGATTATTTAGTTTCTTTGTGAGCAGTATGTTGTTTACACTTGTTACAATATTTTTTTAACTCTAATCGTTCTTTAATAGCTTTCTTATTACGATGAGAATAATAATTAATACCGTGACATTCAGTACATTCCAACTTTGCTAAGTTATCTTGTGACATCTGTGTATTCTTTAATTAATATAAATCGAATGGAGCCGGAAACAGGACTCGAACCCGTGACCCGTAGTTTACAAAACTACTGCTCTACCAACTGAGCTATTCCGGCTGATAAAAAATGAAGTTTAAACCGCTGTTTGTTTGGCTGTACGCAGCTTATAATTTCAACTGCCTGCCCTGAGTGAACGAAGTGAGTCGAAGGGAGCTATTCCGGCAGTATTTAAAATTACAAAGTAGATTATAGACTAAAATGCTTAAATAGTCAAGATTTTACTTACTTTCAACTATATTTATTACTATTGACAGAATAGTGAATATATGCTATAATGACATTATTCAAGTTTAACCAATATTTCAAGTAACGAGGAGTTCTTTTCATGAAAACTTTAAAAATTACACTAATCGGAATTATTTGGATAGCTCTGTGCACTGCTCTTATTACACCACTCTTCCACGACATCAACTATATTGCTATGTCTTGGGAATTTAGTGGAGTAAGCCTGGCTACGGAATTTCAGTATTTCGTTAAAGCTATTCCAGCCGGAATAATCACGGCAGCAATCATGGCATTCATTTGCTGGTATGCCATACCGAAAATCGTGACTTCAAGTCGCGGTTAATAACCACCTGTCATTTGGGGGTTTAGTAGAAATACTAAGCTCCCTCTTTTTTTACTATTTTTTATTAATTTTATTTAATAGCTTCCGTAATAGCAAGCTCTAGCTTTTGAGATTCATCCGTACCTATTCTATATATTTTACTATCTTTCATTCTGATCTCAACTGCATCAAAACCAGATACATTAAAAATACGCATATATGGCCAAAACCATGCTCTAATGCCCCAGCCATAATACCAATGATTTTTTACAGATTTAACAGAAATTATTTCTGAAAGCGCAAAATGTTTTCTAAATATACCATAACCAAATTTAATTCGTAGATGCTTTTCATCAATCGTTACATTAAGTGATACAAAAGAAAGTAAAATAAATGAAACTAAAATTAATACAGTTATAATGGATCTATCAGATTCTACTGTCTTTAAAATAAAACCAAAATAAACAGCGATAATAAATAAAATAGTAACCATTAGACGCCCAACTTGTGTGTGATTATATAACATATTTTTATTAATTTTATTTTCTATAAAATTTACTTAACCACCATTTTTTAAATAAAGGCACAGACAATGTAGAAATCACAAAGGCAACTGCTGTTATTATGGCATTTATAAATGGGTTGGGTAATTGAGCAAAAAAGAAAAAGATTACAATCACAATATAAGTAAAAATAAGAAGCACAAATCTACGAGTCCAACTTATTTCCCAAGCCTTATCTGCCTCTACTTGTTGATTTCGTTTTTTTATTTTCTCTATTTGCTTTTCTAGTTCTTTTGCTGAATTCATATTTTTATTTCTCAAATAAAATAAAACTTACGTCCGTCAAAGCCTTGATTTTATGATAAGTTTTGGCGGGAAATTCTACTTTAGCCGGAGCTTCAACTACCCAAGTTTTATCTTCTAAAGTAATTTCTGCTGAACCAGTAATGAAGTATATTAACTCTGCTACATTTTCAGCGTTATCGCCGGTAATGGTATTTTTATCTCTATAAAAAATCTTAAAGCCTTCGGCTTGATATTTTGTGCCTCTTTCGTCTTTTTTTATTAATTTTATTTCCATATTATATTATTTAATCCACTCTTTGGTTATCCATTTTTTAACTAAAGCTTCTTCGATATCGATATCACATTTGTCTGCAATTGAAAAAACTAAACCCAAAACATCGGCTAGCTCTTTAGATAATTCTCTTTTAGCTTCTTTTGCAGATAAATACTTTGCTGGACGACATCTTCTTTCGTGTACTATATAAGATTGAACAAACTCGCCAAGCTCCTCTGTTAATTTTAAAATTAAATAATCTGTATCGACTTTGATACCATCCCTCTTGGAATTATTTATAAAAATTTCTGAAGCTTGTTTTTGTAATTCTTTTATTTCCATAATAATTTTATTTCTTATAATTTAACAGTTTCTAAATCTATTTTTTTATAATCATAAAGTTTTTTACCTTCTAAGTCATACCACGAATCTTGATAAACATTTTTTGGATTATCTAATTTGAAAAAATTCTTTTGATGTAAATAAATATGAGCTTTGAGTGGCTTGCCTGGGTAAGACATTAAAATCCACTTTTCACGCCCATCAATAAATTTATTCTCTAATTTCATCTGTCCTTTAGTAATTAAATGAAGCATCAGGTGCTCTTCTAAGAAAAAATTTATCTGGTTATCATCAAGCTTAAGATCTTTATTATCTAAATTATCAAAATCTTCTTTTATGTATTTTTGAAATTCTTTATCTTTTTGGTAGATTTTTTTTAATTCTTCAAAATAATAAATGAATCTACCATAGTCAACATAAAATTGATTCCAAACTTTATATGAAAAACCATCATTGATTAAATGGGAGTCACTTTTAAGTAAATTTCCAAAAGAATTTCTGTGGGTAGTTACTAAATCCATATATCTTCTCTTGAGAACGCTAGCTTTTTCATCTGAATGCAGATACAAATAATCTCCATAAATAAAAATTACTCCAACCTTTGATTCGGCTTTTGATTTATCGACTTTGCTCGGATTGATAAAATTAACATATTCCCAGTATTTCTTAGCGTTTTGCGATTCATTGCTAATGCGACTCATGGAGATAGGAAAAACAAGCATTCCTTCCTCAGTTGGAAATTTATTAATGTCAAAGAATTGATTCGTTAAATCTTTAGTCATATTTTTATGTTAATATTACATATATTTTACCACCACTGAAATAAACAGGCAATTCAAGCATTTTTAGCTACTATTGACAAAATTAAACAAAAATGTTACTTTTGATTATTCCCCGGTTTGGGAATAGCTCTTTAAAAAGGTGGATTACAGGCAGTAGTCCAAAAGGAAAAAGGTAAAAAGGAAAAAGGAGAAAGAATCATGACTCAGGAAAGAGTAAAAGGTTTTGTGGTCGGATCAGACCCTGGAGCCCACGGCAAAAAACTGTGGAAAATCAGGGTCAATGAAAACGGTCATCCGCTCAACAGTAAAAAGCTTATTGCCTTCTCAGGTGAAAAAGCTCTTGCTTCAGGGCTCGACGTTGACTTTGTCATCGGATCAGCTAAGCAAACCCCAGTTGCAGTAGATGTTCGCATTCTGACCGTAGCTCAGGCAGAGCTAACGAGTACGAGAGAAACGAGGGACGAAGAGGTGTCTGACACTTTCAATCTAGCTGCTTCCGAATTAGACGGAAGCATTGATGTGTTTATTACGCCATTTACGTCCCCCCAAAAAGTTCAAACAGAAATCAAGCTTGCCGGTGGAGATGAAAACGTAATTGCGTTCAAATCTTTCACCAGAGACGATCTTGGAGACGCCTTTGATCTCATGTGCAGCCTGGAATTTATGCAGGATAGCCTTGAGGCATTCGAAGAAATCTTAACAGATGTCTTCAAGCTTGGTGTCACCTACAGAAATGGAAAATGAAATGAAAATCTTAGTTCTTGATGACAATGCTATTCATAGAGAAGCTGCAATAGCTCAACTAGCAGAACACGATCTGACTGTTGTATCTACTTATGATGAAGCCCAGGAGCTCATCCTGTCCGAGCACGAATTCGATGTCTTACTAGCTGATCTCTTGATGCCGCCTAGCTTGCAAGCGCAAGGTGAACGACACCGCTGGCGCGATGAAATGCCAGTCGGTATCTTTATTGCCTTGCTCGCAAGTATCCGTGGCTTTAAGTATGTAGCAGTATTTTCCGACAGTAACCATCACCAACATCCAGCTTCGGCTTGCTTCGATGCCTTTAATGAAGGTGAGGGCTGGCCAACACCATTTATGGTTAATGGTGCCAAGGTTGTCCTGAGCAATACTCGCAACTGGATTAACCATTTTCAACCTGACAATCTTGCCAATGAGATGGATCGGAAAGAATGGTGCAAGGAGGAAAACCTCTCTGTTCAAGCCAAAAACTGGGCCAAACTCCTGAAACACCTCTTGGAAGTCCCCCTGAAGATGCCCGAAACAGAGCCTGATGCAATTGAACTCACTCCAGCTATGATGGAAGCTCGGTTGAAAAAATACCTAGTTGGCAGAGAAATCTCCTTCAAGCCAAACAATGAAGGAGAAGTCCAACATCATAAAATCTTGGATATTCAAGTACATGAGGCTAGCGCCTACTTTATCCTTGAAGATCTGACGATTGGATTGCATTTTATGTTAATGGTATTTTCTGAAGTAGTTGAAAAAATAGAAGATGGTTGGACATCTGGCTTCCTATGTTTTGACGTCAAACTCAAAGGCATTGAACCAGCTGCTGTTCTACAAACACTCTTTGACATTGCTGAATCCTAATAACCACTAACCGCGTGCATTGCAGCGCGTCACCTCGTCCTAATTTGTCTTCTAGACAGAAAGGGACGGGGTTTTTATTTTAAAACAAAATAAACAGGCATTCCTTCTTCAGCCGGAAGTTTATTAATGTCAAAAAATTGATTCGTTAAATCTTTAGTCATATATTTAAATTAATCTTATGATGATCATAAAGCTTTTTCTCTTCTAAATCATACCAGGAGTCTTGGTAAACATTTTTTGGATTATCTAATTTTAAAAAATCTTTTTGGTATAAATAAGTCAGGGCTTTCGGTGGTTTATCTGGATAAGCTAATAATATCCAATTTTCACGCCCATCAATAAATTTATTATAAAGAGAAACTTGTCCCTTAGTTATTAAATGCGCCATTAAATGTTCTTCTAAGAAAAAATCGATTTGCTTTTCATCAAAACTTAATTTAGTATTTTTAAGATTATCAAAATCCTCTTTCAAATATTTCTGAAATTCTTTATCTTTTTTATATATATTTTTAAGTTTATCAAAAAAACTAACAAAATTACTATTTAAATAAAGTTGGCTCCATGTTGTGTAAGAAAAAGAATCTTGAACCACATGTTTATCTTTTTTTAAGATATTCTGAAAAGATTTCATGTGGCTGATCATCAAGTCCGTAAAACGATATTTTAATTTATAAGCAGGCTCTTCTGAGTATAAATATAAAAAATCAGTATAAACAAAAACTCCGCCAGCTTTTGAGTTGGGATTTGATTTTACAATTTTATCAGGATTAAAATGCCCTAAATATTCATAATAAATCTGAGCACCTTGAGATGGATTTGAAATACGATTCATTGATATAGGGAAAACAACTAATCCTTCTTCAGCCGGAAATTTATTAATGTCAAAAAATTGATTCGTTAAATCTTTAGTCATATTTTTATGTTAATTTTATTTTTTTATAAAAATCAATCATATACTGAGGAATTACTTTCTCATCAACCATTCTGTCAGTCTTAGATTTTACAGTTTGAAAAAATTCAGCTTCAGCAAAATGCTCTGCCTTATCTTTTAATATCTCTTTTATTGAATCGCTACAAGCAAAACTAAAAATTTCTCCAGAGTCTATCAAAGCTTTAAACTCCTTTATATCATTATCACTCTCAAGCAACATGGCGTTGATGGGATTATCAGTCAAAGTCAAAGCAGTGGTCTTATGACTACCATCACACATGATATATTCCAGCTCCGAATTCTTTTCAAAAAAATTTTGAACTTTTTCTCCTAACACTGACAAGCCAAGTGATTTATGTATCACTGGAGTGACTGGTAACAATTCTGGATTAGCTTTGGCAATTTTAAAGTATATCTTTAAAACTTGCTCATTATGCACTGGAAAATCATTGGTTGTCATGATTTGCTCAGCTTGTAAACTTATTTTTTTCATACCATAATTCTACCATCACTGAAATAAACAGGCAATTACATCTTTTTTTGCCCTCCTTGACAAAATATACAATATATGCTATTATATGATATGTTCTTTAAAACTAGGAGTAAGAAAGATGGATCAGAAGCGTAAATTATTTTGGCAGTATTTGATAATAATCATCATCACCTTGGCTGTCTTTATTATAACAAATGCCATAAATGATGACATTATGTCCTCAGTATTCGCCGTCATACTCACCGTCGCACTCGTCGTTATATTCGTCGCACTCGACAAACCCACTGACACAAACGTTGCACTCACCACACTCGTCACCATATGCGTCGCCACCTTAGCAATTGCATTAGCCGTCGCATTATACGAATCTGATTGCACAAAGAAAAACGACTTGAACAATGAATTTACCTTCGGTTATATTCATAATCATCACCGTTTCGATGTTATATTACATCCTTACGCATTAGCGTAAACATGTCTCAGGGTCACCCCACAAGGTGGTCCTGCTTTTTTTGCTCTCCTTGACAAAATATATAATATATGCTATAATTCAGAGCATAACACAAACAATTAACGAAGCTGGAGAAAGAAAATGGAATACATTTACTTAACCATCGGTGTGATTAGCTGGATTACCATGGGCATGTGTAGCCTATGGTTAGCTAAAAAGCTACAACCAGATCGAGAACCCGGACCTTGTGCAAGTAGTGACCAATGGCAGCGCTATCATCGTGAACGCAATGATGCCGAAGCTCTAATATTTTTTAGTGGCCCCCTCTCAGGAATTGCATTTATTCTTGTATGGCTATTGATAAATAGCATTAAGCTATTCTTTCACGGAATCAAGATGCTCTTTTGCAAAAATCATGGATCGAAATTTAACATGATCGTCGCATAGATGATCAAGTCTTCATTTCAAAATCAAAGACCCTTCGTATAAAAATATACGGAGGGCTTTTTCTTTTCTCCTAATCTTGACAAAGTAGCAAATACATACTATATTATTATATTACTATATACAAAGTACATTACAATTTTAAGTAAGAGGAAACAATTATGTCTAAGCTTAATTGGTGGCAAATTATTATAACAATAATTACTCTGGCAACATTTTTTATTACCAGACAGATTACAGATGACAATGTGCTATTCGAAATCTTTACGCCATTCGTTGTTACGCTCATTATTGTATTAATCGCTCTATGCATCTCATCAGCTAACGCTCTCATCACTGCATTTGTTGCATTGGACTCTGTGCTCATCGTAATTGCTATTACATTTTTTATATTAGCTTTTACAATCAATTCAGAGCGCTTCTTTATAGCTGCATTTATCGCGCTCATGCTAATCACTGTCATCACGATAGAGCTTATATTCCGCACGCTCTATTATGCCAAAAAAAATGACTTGCCTAAGGCCTATACTATCTGGTCGATGGCGATCCAATCCCTTGTCATCATTATGCCGATGTTATACTTCACTTGGAAGTAAGCAGAGACATCTCCTCAATGAAAACAAAAAAAAACGAAATAGGAGAATGTAAACCATGAATACCATGCGGCTATTGTTCGAACCGTTTTTCAACTATTGGAATCATCGGCTGTCATGGTTTCTTGATTCCAAGTGGTACGAAATTTTATTTGGCCTCACGGTCTTCATCAGTCCTCTTGCTCAATTTCCTCAACTACTGAAAGCAATCAACGCAAGTTCAGTAGAAGGAATTTCAGTTGAAACCTATGTGCTTCTGATATACAATTTTTCAATCATTACATTGTATGGAGTCAAGCAACGAGACTGGAGAATATTCCTGGCCATGGGCATAGGCCTAATCGAGTTTATACTGATTGTTGTTATTACAATGATCAGGGGTGGTAGCTTTCTGGGCTTCACCTTATAATAAGCCAATCACAAAACCCTCGCGTGTTATACGACGAGGGTTTTTCATTTTAAATTAATTCGTGTAAAAAAGGAGTGGCTTATTTTTTTATTTCAACTCATCAAGATATTTAGAAAATTCGTCCCAAATAATAGCTAATATTTTTTTACCATTTTGTAGAAAAGATTTTTTATCAATTATTTCAAATCGTAATGTATAATCTTTCGGTCCTCTTTTGTGATCAACTTCTTCTAAGCTTATATTTACAGCCTCACTACCGATTTGTTGATTTATTCTCGCAACTAATTCGATAATTTTTTCTTTGAAATTTCTTTGAATGCTGAGTTCCGACTCATTTGTTGTTTCGTCATCTACGTAGCTTAAATACGGCTCTTTGTTTGTTTCTGCGTGTCCGTAACAACTTTGGTGAGGAGTAATTGGTAGAGAAAAAAACTTTTCAAGAATTGGAATTATATCCTTATCAATTTCCTCTGACTCCAAAGATTTTTGTAGCATTTCTAAATTACTCTTGTCTTTGCTAAAAGAAATTTCTGGTTTAAATTCTTTGTTCATAAAAAATTTTAAATTTAAATTAATGAAGCATCAAAAAGGGGTAGGGTTATTTTATAACAAGATAATCTCTTTTTGCAAATCTGTAGTGACAATCAATTTATCGTCACTTGAAATATAAAAATCAATTTCACTACGGATTCCAAATTTATTTTCAATATAAATTCCTGGCTCAATCGTGTAGCCTAAATTTTTTAAAAGACTCTTTTTATTTTTCTGATAAATCCAGTTTGGTTTAGGACCATGATCTTGTTCTATCCCCAAAGAGTGTCCCAGTTCATGTAAAATATTCTTTTCAAATCCGGCTTTTTTAATTATCTCAAAAGCAACATTTTCAATATCCTTACCTGTTGGAATCTTATTATTTTCTAATTGTATTTCTATATACTTTAGAGCTCCATCTCTAGCAGTGACGACAACATCAAATACTTGTTGAATCTCTGTAGGAACTTTTTTTCCATAAAAACTAAGCCAAGTGATATCCGCAAAAGGCGCATTTTTTATTTTTAATTTTGCCCACAGATCAATTAAGATAAAAGTATTATCTTTTAATTTTTCAGATGATTTTTTAGGGTAAAATTCAGGCGTTGCAGAATTTTGGTTATATGAAACTATTGGCGGATACTTGTCTGTTTCTAAGTTATGTTCCTGAAATTTTTCTAACACAAATTGCTGAATCTCATATTCAGAGATTGATCGGTTGTTTTGAATGTGCTTAAATGTTAAATCTTTGATTTTTATAAGCAACTTCGCAGCTTTTTCATGATATTCAATTTGTTGTTTTGACCACATTATATTTCTTAGAGTTAAATTAACTTGTGTATATTTTAGCACTACTGAAATAAACAAGCAATTTACAAAAAGCACCTCTTCCAAGGTGCCTTTTATTTTAATCATTCAACTCTTTACTCAACTCTTCTAAAAGTTTCTTCTGCTTTCTAGACAGTTTTGTCGGCACATCAACAACTATAATCACAATCTGATCACCTCGTCCTCTGCTTTTCAATTTAGTAACACCTTTATTGCGAAGAATAAATTTTTTATTACTCTGAGTACCAGTTGGGATTTTTAATTTTACTTTTCCGTCTATTGTATTTACTTTTATTTCACCGCCCATCGCTGCAATGGTAAATGGAATTTTGATTTCAGAAATTAGATCAAAACCTTCACGCACCAAATCAGCTTGAGGTTTGACGAGAATATTGACATACAAGTCTCCAGCAGACGCACCATTAACACCACTGTCCCCTTGTCCACTGAGACGAATAGACTGACCAGTGTCGATACCACCTGGTACCTCTACTTTTATATCTTGATGTTCGACAGTGATACCTTGACCACTACAAGCGCCACATTTATCTTTAATATTTTTACCTTGGCCTCTACATTCTGGACAAGCAGTCTGTGTCTGGAATTGTCCCAAAATAGTTGTCGTCACTCGGCCGGCACCATCACAAGTCGGACATTTATCAAAAGAAGTACCCTCTTTGGCACCTGTACCCTGACATGGCTGACACTGACTTTTTCTTTGCAAAGAAACATTGTGACTTACACCAAAGACAGCTTCTTTCAAAGTAATTTCTAAATTCACTTCTAAATCAGATCCGCGTTGAGTCCGGCCAGCTCTTGCACCACCTTGGCCTCCTTGTCCACCAAAAAAACTACCAAAGATATCTCCTAAGTCAAAATCAAAGTCGGTTTGTTGAGCGCCACCTTGGCCAAAGCCTTGCCCAAATGGATTACCACCGCCAAAACCACTTTGGCCACCAGAAAAAGCACTGCCAAATTGATCATATTGAGCGCGTTTACTTTTGTCACTCAAAGTCTGATAAGCTTCATTGGCTTCTTTGAACTTTTCATCTTGACCATTATTTTTGTCAGGATGATGTTCATGAGCTACTTTACGAAAAGCTTTTTTTATTTCATCAGCCGAAGCACTTTTTTCTACGCCTAATATTTTGTAATAATCTTTGGACATTATTTAGTTTCTTCTGTTTTAGTTTCTTCTTTCTTGTCTTCTTCCCTGCCATCCGTAGCCTCGGCGGAGGATGGTTTGACATCTTCGAAGTCGCCTTCAGCTGTGTCTTCTTTCTTCTCTTCACCTGAAGCAGCATCTGCATTTGGATCAGCTTCACCTGGCTTAGATTGTTCGGTTGATTGGTTTTGATACATTGCAGCCCCAATCTTTTGGACAACTTCTTCCAGATCTTTAGTAGCAGTTTTAATAGCTTCTAAATCTTCGCCGTCTTTTACTTTCTTAAGAGCTTCAGTTTTGTCTTCCATTTCTTTTTTATCTTCTTCTTTAAATTTATCTCCATTGTCTTTGATAAATTTTTCAGTTTGGAAAACAATATTATCAGCAGAGTTACGAGTTTCCACTGCTTCTTTCTTTTTCTTATCTTCATCAGCATGAACCTCAGCATCCTTTTGCATTTTCTCAATATCAGCATCAGATAAACCAGAGCTTGCTTGGATAGTAATCTTTTGTTCAGTACCAGTTCCTTTATCTACAGCTTTGACATGCAAAATACCATTAGCATCAATATCAAAACTTACTTCAATTTGAGGAACACCACGTGGTGCTGGAGGAATACCAGTCAAAGTAAATCTACCTAAAGTTTTATTATCCCCTGCCATCTCACGTTCACCTTGTAAGACATGGATCTCTACACTGGGCTGACTATCAGCGGCAGTAGAGAAGGTCTGAGTTTTTGAAGCTGGGATAGTTGTATTACGATCAATCAATGGAGTACGGACACCACCCATAGTTTCAATACCCAAAGTAAGTGGAGTTACGTCTAGCAATAAAACATCTTTGACATCACCTTGCAAAACTCCAGCTTGTACAGCTGCACCTAAGGCTACTACTTCGTCAGGGTTTACAGAAACATTTGGTTTTTTGCCAAAAAATTCTTCAACTTTCTTTAGGACAAGTGGCATACGAGTCATACCACCAACCATAATAACTTCCTCAATATCTTTGACCTCTAATTTAGCATCAGCTAAAGCCTTTTTACATGGCTCTAAAGTCTTAGTCACTAAATCACCAACTAAATCTTCTAGTTGAGCACGAGTCATTTTCATCACCAAATGCTTTGGACCAGATTCATCAGTAGTGATAAATGGCTGATTGATTTCAGTTTCCATAGAAGAAGAAAGCTCAATCTTAGCTTTTTCAGCTGATTCTTTCAGTCTTTGCAAAGCTAAATTATCATTGGATAAGTCTAATCCTTCTTGTTTTTTATATTCTTCCAAAATCCATTTGATAATAACTTGATCAAAGTCATCGCCACCCAAATGAGTATCGCCATTTGTAGACTTTACCTCTACAGTATCTGCAGAAACATCTAAAACAGAAACATCAAAAGTACCACCACCCAGATCATAAACAACTACTTGTTGATCTTTCTTTTTATCAAATCCATAAGCTAGTGCTGCTGCTGTTGGTTCGTTTATAATTCTTTTTACTTCTAAACCGGCAATTTTACCAGCATCTTTGGTAGCTTGTCTTTGTGAATCATCAAAATAAGCAGGCACAGTAATAACAGCTTCGGTGATTGGTTCACCTAATTTACTTTCAGCATCAGCTTTGATCTTTTGCAAAATCATAGCAGAAATTTCTTGTGGACTATGATCTTTGCCACTCATAGCAACTTTTACACCCACGCCATCCTGAACAATTTTGTAAGGCACGGTCTTGATATCTTCAGCTACTGCCTCATCGCTAAATTTACGTCCGATCAAACGCTTGACTGAAAAAATTGTGTTTTCTGGATTGGTTACTGCCTGACGTTTAGCCGGCATACCTACTAAGCGTTCACCATTTTTTGAAATAGCGACCATAGAAGGAGTAGTTCTACTACCTTCTTTGTTTTCCAAAATCTTTGGTTGACCACCTTCGATAATAGCGAAGGCTGAATTAGTAGTACCTAAATCGATTCCTAAAATTTTTCCCATATGTTTTTTAAATTATTTCTTTAAAATTATTTATTAATTGATTATTTTTTATCATTGTTTGCATGTCTAAAACTTGATCGGCATCTAGATCATCGCCAATGGCAAAGTCTAATACTTCTTGTGGTTTCAAATCGGTCAAAATGGCGTTACCGACAATGCCTTGTGGCAATGAAGAGAACTTGGTTAATAAATTTGAACTACACTTGCGACAGGTGGCATAAGTCAATAATCCATAATCACTTTCGTGTAGCACTTGAATTTGAGACTGATTGTACTCACTAGCACAAACTGGACATTTCTTGATCAACTTTATATTTAATGGACTGTTGGAATTTATCATTATTTTTTAATTTTAATCTCAATGTTTTTAGATTTAGCGTGAGCTTCTTTTGGTAAAACTACTTTCAATAATCCGTTATCAAAATTAGCCTCAGCTTTATCGGCTTGTACTGAAGCCGGCAAAATAACTGAGCGATGAAAAGACCCGGTACGCACTTCTTTGCGGTAATAGTTTTTTTCATCTATCTCTGAAGTTTCTCGACGAGTGCCTTCTAGATTGAAAATATCATCTTTAACGGAAATATTGACGTCCTCCGGGCTAATACCAGCTAAACTTGCCTCAACTATGACTTGATCATGATCTTCATAAACATCGATAGCCGGCAAAAAATCTGTATTTTCCAAATTTTCAAAAGTGTCCAAAAAGGGACTCCATGGTATTAATGACATAATATTTATTACTTATTATTTATAATAACTTTGGCAGGTCTTATGACGTCTTCATTGAGCATAAAACCAGCTTGTTTTTCTTCAACGATTTCTTGGTCTTTTTTGTCTTCCTCATTTACTTGATCTAAAGCTTCGTGAATATGAGGATTAAATTCTTCACCTAAAGTCTTGATACGAGTAACACTATGATCTGACAAAAATGTTTCCCACATTTTCAAGATGTGTTCTAAGCCAACTGCCCAAGAGCTTGTTTTTTCAGCTTCCGGTATATGATTGATGGCTATTTGATAATTATCAAATATTGGCAATAATTCTAAAACTAAATTATTAGTTAATAGATTATTTAAATTGCTGATCTTCTGTCCACTTTCTCTTTGTAAATTTTGATAATCAGCCAAAGCTTTTTGCCAACCAGCCAAATGTTCAGCCGCTTGAATCTCTAATTCTTCTCGACTTAATTTCTTTGGCTTCTTATTTTCTTGTTTTAAATCTTTTTTTTCTGACATTTTATTTATTTTACGATTGCTTCAAATAAACCTAAAATTTTATTGTAATCCATTCTAACTGGACCTAAAATTGCTAATAATTGTTTGTTGTCTTTAGATATTGGTGCAATAATCACTGAACAGTCAGCGGAAAATGGATTGTCGTCACCTAACAACACTTGTGGCTTATCAATATTATGATAAATACTATTAATAGCTTTTTCTAAACTATCTACTACCTGACTCATGGACAAGACCATTTTATAGTCTTCAAACTCTGGCTGAGAAAATAACTTGAACAAGCCAGTGAAATAAAAATCAGATGGAGCAAAAGCAACAATGCTAGCTAAGTTTGTTTTATCAACTAATAGTTTTGCTAAGTCTCTAACATCTGTTGCGTGAGCGGCTTGTAACTCTTCTTTTTCTTTTTCAGAACAATCCAAAACTTCTAACAAATTATCTAAATAATATTGATAACCTTGAATAGTCGGAATACGGCCAGCTGAAGTATGAGGCTGATAAATATAACCTTCAGTTTCTAGTGCCATCATGGCATTACGGATAGTAGCCGAACTAACTTCAAAAGTAGCCGCTAGTGAAGTAGAGCTAATTGGTCGAGCATCTTCAATGTAGAGCTCAACGATTGCCTTTAATAATTGTTCGGACCTTTTTTCCATGTTCAAAAGTTTATGTATAGATAATTATAAAGCATTTAGCACTCGACGTCAAGGAGTGCTAATTCTTCGACAAGCTCAGAATTAAATAAACAAAAAATTAGCTAACTTTAGCTAATTTCTAGAGAAATTAAATTTTTTAGTCTATTTATTCATTTCTCAAAGCAGCGATTGGTTCTAATTTAGCTGCTTTTTTGGCTGGAAAAATTCCAAAAACCAAACCAAGTACTATTGCAAAACTCAATGAAGTAATTAAAGCCGACATTGGCAAAGATAAACTCCATGTAATTCCTTGTTGTTTAGCGATAATAAAAATAAGATAATTCACAATAACCCCAAGTATTACTCCTGCTACTCCTCCTAAAAAAGTAATTACTACCGCCTCAGTTAAAAACTGCTGCATAATATCTTTGTACTTGCCCCCAATAGCTTTTCGCAAACCAATTTCAAAAGTTCGTTCGGCAACTGAGACATACATAATATTCATAATACCAACGCCAGCCACCAATAAAGAAATAGCAGCCAAAGCTATTAACAAAAGACTAACCCCTCCTAAAATAGTGCCCATCATTTCTTTAGCATCATCCATAGACATAATAGCAAAATCATCTTTGTCTGGATTAGTAATGTCATGCCGATCACGCAACAAAGCAATCAACTCCTCAACTGTCTCATCTTCTTTGTCTATGTCTTCCATTTCTGAAGTAATATAACTCAAATGCTCAATGCCCCATAATAATTTTTGTCCAGTCTGAATAGGAATATAAATCAAGCTATCCCGATCAAAAAATAATGAACTGCCCATCGATTTAGCGACACCGATTACTCTAAAATTCATCTTACGAATTTTGATATTCTGACCAATGGCTTCACTTGAACCAAATAATGATTCTTTTATTTTAGAGCCCAAAACTACAACTCTTACTAAACTATCATCTTCTTCTTCAGTAAAATATCTACCTCGATCTATTTCTACTGAATCAATATCAATATATTCATGGGTGCTAGCCATGATCATGGCCGTCTTTACTTCATCTTGCCAATGTACTATTTCTTGACCCAAATAACCTCCGTAATTTCTTTTAATATTTGGTACTTTTTCCATGGCTCGCTTATCATCTAGGGTCAAAGTACTAATCACAATACCTTGAGCCATACCAGCTGCATTGCCAGCAGAAGCTTGTTTAGTGCTTGGTACTTTTATTTCCGTTTGAATAACATCAGTGCCAAAGGTATCCATTTCAGCAAAAATAAATTTTTCAATACTGTTTCCAGCTGACATAACTACTAAAACTGCAGCAATACCAATTACAATACCCAAAATAGTCAATAAAGCACGAGTCTTATTGACTTTTAAAGCGTTTATGGCAATTTTAACTGCTTCTCTATACTGCATTATTCATAGGTTAATGCTTCAACTGGATTTAAAGCGGCTGCTTTTTTAGCTGGATACCAGCCAGCTGCTAATCCCACTAACAAGGTAAAGCTAATGGATAAAACTACTGAAAATATAGATACTACAAAATCCCAATCATAACCTAAATATCGAGCTACTAGACTTACCGCCCATGAAATTGAAATACCAATAATAATACCAATAACACCGCCAAAACTAGACAAGACCAAAGTTTCTATCAAAAATTGTCGGCTAATATCACTAGCCTTAGCCCCAACTGCTTTGCGAAGACCGATTTCTCTAGTCCTTTCGGTTACAGCTACTAACATAATATTCATAATACCAATGCTACCAACAATAAGTGAAATAGCAGCAACGGCAGCTAAGAAATAATTCAAAGCATCAGTAATACTTCCCAGTGCTTCTAGCGCATTATCCACAGATTGCACTGTAAAATCTTCTTGCTCTATATTTTCAATATCATGCTGATCACGTAATACTCGACGAATTTCTTGAATAGCAAAAGCAGAATCCGTACCCTCGACTAAACTAAGTCGCATAAAACCAATGTGATTGACACCCAATAAATTATCTTGAGTTGTTTCTAGTGGTACGAAAACATGGCCATCTTGATTTTCAAAACCAGCTGAACCTCGCTCTTCCATCACGCCAACTACTCGAAAAGATTCTTTGTTTATTTTAATACGTTTATTAATTGGATCAAGATCACCAAATAAATCCTCTCTAGCTTCTGAGCCCAAAACAACCACTCGAGCATGTAATTCTTCTTTGGTAAAAAAACTACCAAATTCAACCGAAGTATCTTCTACTTCAATATATCTATCACTAACTCCCATGAATGTTGAGTCAATGCTTTTATTTTGATAAGTAATAGTGCCAACTCCTCGAACATAGGCTGCTACTGCCTTCACTTCTGGTAATTGTCTTTTGAGCTCCAAAGCATCATTGTAAGTTAATGTAGTAATACTAACGCCCATAGCCGAAGCTGGCGGACCACCTTCTTCAGAAGCTCCAGGTAAGATGCCTATCAAATTAGATCCCATGCCTTTAATTTGATTAGCTATTAGACTTTGAGCACCGGCTCCAACAGAGACTATCATAATAACCGAAGCGATCCCAATGATAATTCCTAATGATGTCAAAAAAGAGCGAGTTTTATTTCTCAATAAAACCCTAACAAACATGAAATATTTTGACTGTTGACTGATCATTATTTCAAATTATTCAAACTTTTAGCTATTATTTGTTTAAAATCTGAATCATCGCTAATTAATTTACCATCTTTTAACTTGATGATTCGTTTAGCATGTTGAGCAGTTGATGTTTCATGGGTAACTAAAATAACTGTTTTTCCATTTTTATTTAATTCTTGCAAAATAGACATTACTTGCAAGCCTGATTTCGAATCTAAATTACCAGTTGGTTCATCAGCAAAAACAATATCTGGTGAATTTACCAAAGCTCGAGCGATTGCTACCCGCTGTTTTTCACCACCAGATAATTGATTAGACAGATAATCTTTACGGTGCGTTAAGCCCACACTTTCTATTACTTGATCGACAATACTAGCACTCTTTTTAGTTGTGCTATATAGAAGTGGTAAGTGAACATTATCCCAAACCGATGTTTTTGGTAATAAATTAAAATTTTGAAATACAAAACCAATGCTCTTATTTCTAAGCTCAGCTAGCTTATCATCATCTAAATTACTGACATCTTGACCACGAAATTTATACTGACCTTTGGTTAATGTATCTAAAAAGCCCAAAATATGCATCAAGGTTGATTTTCCAGAGCCAGATGGGCCCATAATAGAAATGAACTCACCCTCTTTGATATCAAAGCTTAACTCATGCAAAACTTTAGTTACTACATCATCATTGGTAAATTCTTTATAAAGATTTTTTACTTCAATCATTATTTTTCTCCATTTTTAATAAAAGTAATAACATTTTCACCAGCTTCAATTCCTGACAAAATTTCAATAAAGCCATCATCACTCTTTAGCCCAGTAGTTATTTTTTTCTCTACTACCTCTATTTCATTGATTAAAACTTTTATGTATTTACCATCTTCCTTGTAAATCAAAGATCTAGTCGGCACAGCTAAAACATCATTTTTTTGATTAGTAAAAATAGTTAAGTCAGCTGTCATGCCAGACTTAATACGATCATCTACATCATCAAGGCTCACTTTCACCTGATAATAAATAACATCATTAATACTTGTAGCTGCTGGATCAATAAAAGTAACTTTAGCTATAAATTTATCATCACTAGAAAAAGCATCCAGAACAACATCCACATGGTCGCCAACTTCTATTTTGGTCACATCAGATTCTGGTACATCTACTTCTATTTGTAAATTACTATTACCAATCATAGAAATAACTGGAGTTGCTAAAGAATTATTTTCTCCTGCATTAAAATTCACTTTAGTAATAATTCCGTCAACCGGTGCTTTGATTACTGTGTCATTATAATCGCTAAAAACTCGTGCTAAACTTGCCTGGGCACGACGAACTCTAGCTTCAGCGGCGGTAATTTCAAAATCACGCGGTGGTGCCACTGCGGCTGCTAATTTTGCTTGAGCTAATCTTAGGCTACTAGCAGCTGACTGGATGCTATTGTTAGCTTCAGTAATTGCATTCTGATAATAAATATCCTGCGTTCTTAAATTTGCCGAAGCTGTTTGCACAGAAGTGATGGCGGTATTTACCACAGTTAACTGACTATTTATACTTAATTTAAATTCAGAAATTACACTTGAAGTGTAAACACTATTCTCAATAGTAACCAACATGGTATCAAAAGTTAAATTTAAAGCATCGGCCGCTGCCTCTAAAGTAAGCTCTAAACTATCCAGGGTGTTTAAAATTATTTCCTGATCATCATCTAAATACTCTAAAATACTAAGAAAATCTTGATACTGAATCATAGCATTTTGATACTGAAATCTAGCTTGAGAAAATATACTCTGGGACGTAACATATAAATAACTATCAGCCGTGCTATCTATAATAGCGTCCTCGATAATATCTAGACCATATTGAGCAGTAAAATATTTATCACTAGCCACATTCATGCCTATTGATCGTAAATTAGCTAAATCTTGATCACGAGTATTTTCTATATTCACTAAGCCATCTATTGCTGTCTGATATGCTATTTCTGCTACTACCACTTGTTCTTCTGTGATCTGAACATCTTCTGTGCTTTGACCGGCTAATAAAGCCTCTAAATCACTCTCAGCTACCATTACCGCGGCTTGAGCATCAGCAATTTGTGCTGAAACATTAGCAGCTCGTAAATTAGCTAAAATTTGACCAGCCACCACTTGATCACTAACCTCTGCTCTAACTGATTGTATAATACCAGTTGATCTAAAATTAAGATCAATATCATCAGCAGACTCAACTGAACCGGTCACCTCAACTGTCTGCTGTAGAGATTGTTTAGCAGCTATTTGGGTCACATATTCTGTTTCTTGTTGCGGTTTTAAAACTATTAGCAAAACTACTACTAAAGCAATAACAATCACTCCCCAGAACCATTTTTTCTTAAACATAACAATAAAATTACTGATTATCTGCTCTCATTATACATAAAATAAAAGAAAAAAACCACCCTCACAAGTGAGGATGGTTTTTAAAAAATATATTGATTATCGCTGTACGTAGATAGAAGCAGTAGCATAATCACTTTCAGCACAAGCGCCGATAATTATACGCCCACCAGAAGATTTCATGAAATAATAACCAGTATTTTTACCTGCATTTGCTATGCCAGATGGATCTACCGGCATAGTTGGTAAATAAGTTGGAATTAAAATTTCTAATTGCACTCCCATGGTATCATCCTCAGTTATATTTTGACAATCATAACTTGACATTCCCACCGTGCTAGAAGCCATAATAGCATAATATATACCAGCTTCTGCTGTAGTAGTAGGATGAGTACCATTATTATCTACTACATGTTTTAGATAAGCTTCAGTAATAGCTGTAACATCCTCCCAACGTTGAGCGTCATTGGCAGCACCTATTCTCTTAGCTGGATCGATAGCCACAAAAGCAGCGGCCGCTAATAGACCTATGATGGCTATTACGATAATAAGCTCAATTAAAGTAAATCCAACATTATTTTTAAATAAATGTTTTGACATGATTATAATTTAAAATTTTTATTTCTATCTTTGTACGTAAATAGAAGCATCAGCGTAATCACTTTCAACACAAGCTCCTATTTGAATTCTTCCTGAATCAGTTCTCATGAAATAATAACCCGTACTCACTGTGCCATACGCAACAGAACCTGGATCAATTGGCATGGTAGGTAAATAAGTTGTTACTATATTATCTAAACTAATACCGACGGCTCCAACAGTTTGATTCTGACAAGTTGTACCAGCGGCTCCAGTCGTACCATAACCCATAATCGCATAATAAGTTGCACCATTAGACGTAAATGTAGCTGTTGAAGTAGGGAAACTACCACTTTCATCCACAATATACTTCATAATACCATCTGCGACAGAAGTCACATCAGACCAACGCTGAGCATCTCTAGCTTGACCAATACGTTTAGCTGGATCAACAGCTACAAATACGGCTGCTGCTAATAGAGCAATCACAGCAATAACAATGATCAATTCGATCAAAGTGAAACCTTTTTTGTTCATAAATTTTTAATTAATATTTTTTAAATAATATAAATCAAAACAACTTATATATATTATATCACATTTTCTAAAATAACCCAATATATCAAGGACGAGAAAATTTTAAATTTACTCTTAATCTAAATTGCTCGGCATCTTCATTGAAAGATAAAATATCATAATTCTGACCATCTAACTTCCATTTACTGTATTTAGCTGCTTCTTCTACGGATAAATTAACAAAAACTAACTGTCTAGCCTCAAAATTATTAATGGCTAAAAAATCATAATTTACCCGAATAATAACAGTGTTACCTATCACAAAATCTTCCTCTTTAGGGGTAATGCTCACAATATCGTGTCCAAAAGGCTGATTAATAATAAAAGACTTCTCAGGTGTATATTCTAGCACTTTAGCCTGTGCCATAGTGCTGGCTTTAGCATTTAAGGCATCCACAATCACCTGATAAGGTACCCCGGGTATATTTTGCTTGACCATTATTGGCTGGTTGATAATGTCTCCTGCTAAAAAGTTATCCACACCATCACCCTCTAAACCAACTATAATTTCTTGAGTAATAATCTTGATATTAGGCGAAAAACGAGCCCACAACATATCTTGCCAATACCAAGCTGCACCAACTGCTACTAATAACACTAAGATTATCCATGTATACCAATGCTTGAATAAACTAGGAAATTTTTTTAATTTTTTAAAAACGAACTTAGACCAAAGACTGATATTCTTTAAATTTATTCTCTGCTGTAAATCAACTCTATCTGTTTGATAAAAATTAATATCAATATTTTTCTGCCAAGCTAGTTTAGCTAAGCCCAAAGCATTGATGTACTTCACTTCTTGAAAATGCTCTGATAATTTCTGTCCTTTTAATATTGTCTCTAATGGTAAAACTTTCAAATTAAGATTATCCCCTAAATATTTATTCAAACCCTTAATTTGTGAGGTACCGCCTATTAAAATCATATTTTTTAATTTGCGTCCACTGCTCTCTTCATAAAAAGTAACAAATCTTTTTAGTTCATCAGCCATAGGTTGCATTTGCCCCTGAATAACCCACATTACTTTACCTTCATCAATAGCTGGATCCATACCAATCTTTTGTTTTTTTTCTTCGGCTGAAGTATGAGAAATATTTAATTTTGTCACTAAGGTATTTGTAATATTATCTCCTGCTATATCAATATTTATCGAATCACGAATACCTTGGGCATCAAAAATTGCAGCATTAGTAGTACGAGCACCAATGTCAACTAATAAAGTATCTTCTTTTTTTAAACTCTCACTAATACCGGCATATGAGCTAATAGACTCTAAGGTAATACCAATAATATCCAAACCCATACTTTCAAAAATCTGTACCCATTCTTTTAGTAAACCTTTTTGAGCAGCAGTATAAAAAATCTCAGTCTGACTATTATTTATAGGTAATATCTTTAAAGCTGGCGTTAAATTTTCTTTGTCTTCTGGTATAAACTCTTCTGCCCGATTATGTGCAGCTATTATCAAATCTTTATGCCGCAAAGATTTTGGCAAAGATAACAAACGAGAAAAAGTACGAGAATCTGGCAAAGATAAAAAGACACTATTAGCCCGCATTGCCCTAGGTTTAGCCAAAGAAAACATTTTCTTCAACTCTTCTTTAAATTTGTCTGGCTGCAAAATCTCTCCATTCTCTACTATGCCCGGTGATAATCGATAACGAGCAAAAGACACAAGTCGCCAACTTTTTCTTTTTTTATATAAAACAACAGCCTCAACTGAAAAATCAGAGATATTGAGACCGATAATTTGCTCTTCTGTAAAACGATTTATACTTTCAAACATTGTATTTCTCTATATAAACTGATTATACCTTAATAATGACTAATTATAAATGCTTTTATTCACAAGCACAAAGAATTTTATAAAAACCAATTTCTACATCACTACAAACATAAGCTGGATCAGCGTCAGTAGTCATGCAATAATCTGCGCCCACAAGATTACTAGGGGAATACGTTAAATCGCTATCATCGCAACCAACACTGCAAGTACCAGGAGAATCTGAACCCATGGCAACATTTAAAGTGCAACTAAGATCGGAATATGAAACATTCGAAACACATGATAAACCATTTTCAGCACAAACACTATTACAGCTCATAGATACAGCTGAGGCCTTATACCAACAATAATCAAACATCTCTTCCCCTCCACAGCCAGCGGGTGCTTCAGCTAAAACTTCTACTGTACTAGTAGTATAAAAAGTACTGTCTGGATCGAAATTATTATGCTCCATTGCTAACCAATCCGCAGATAAAACTTTATTTGAAATCCTCACTTCATCAACAGCGCCATTATGACTATACCAAGCTCCGCTATGTCCACAGCCAATACAAAGATAGCCACTATTACAGCTTGTAATTGATGAGGGCAGGCTATCACTTTGATTGCTCTTCACCTCCTCACCATCTAAATAGATTTTAACTGTCTTTGTTTCTCCGTCAAAATTATAAGCCAAATGTGCCCATTCACTTAAATCAGGAACCTCTCCACTGTCGCTACTTGTGTATATGTTGTCCTCACAATCAGCTGGCTCAGTCACTACTGTGATTGCATTACTTGAAATATTATACATACTAAAATCATAATACTGACCAATCGGTCCCTGTCTTTCATCCCAGGTAGAAACATGCCCATAGGTCGTCAGATTTGCCCAAAGACTTATGGTTATTTTAGGAATGTGTATACTTGTATTAGCTGTAATTTGGACACGATTTGATTCGGTCTTTCCAGGGTTATCAAAATCTATAGCATTGCCAGACACCCCATCTATGAGGTCATCAGCGCCCATCTCGTCACCATAAACTGTTCCATCCAAATCACTAGTAGTGGAGTCTATCATCTGTGGAGCACCACCGGTTGGATCTTCATCTAAATGCTGTACAAGTATATAATCTGACCATATTTCTGCATCATTTGTTTCAGTAGCTGAAGCATTTCCAAAATAAATATAAAAATCTGTTGCTGTGCTAGCTGCTAAGAAAGGAGCCTTAAAATATATCTGACCTGTTTCAGCATCTGTATCAAGATTTACTACTTCACGAAACAATTTTATACCCCCACTAACTGTCGTCACAACTATATCATCACCAGCAGCATCAACGACATCAAAAAAATCTGCTCCCAAATCATTAAGATCTACATAAACTGGAAAATTAAATACATTTCCACTGACTCCACTGGGCTGTACACTTACCTTGATCCGATTAGTCCAGCCAGAATATGACCAAGCATCATTAACAATGTCTCTGTAAGAAGTTATAGTTATTGGTGTACTAGATACATTAACGCCCATTACTATGCCTCCTTGCCAATATCCAATATCGGAAAAAGATGCTGCCGTTGTAGTTACTACTTTAGCGCCAGCTACAGTAGAAGATATCTCATAATTACAATTAATATTACCAATATTCAAAGCATAGGTTCCTGTAGCATATACATTATTATTTATTGTATACAAAGCATCTTCCAAGCAAGCATCTCGCTGAGCCAAAAGTTCTTCATTTTCTATCAAATGATAATTTGCTGTTAAATCCGAAATGTTAATCAAAGCTAAACTAACGGCTGAAACCAAAGTTAGACTAGTAATCATGATCACTAGAATCAAAGCTATGTTTCCTTGGGTATCTTTTATTTTTTTAATAAAATTAAACATATTTATTTTTACGGGCCAGCTGATGCTCCTTGTGATTGTAATGCCCAAATTTCTTCATCAGATAATTTACGATTATATATCCTTAGCTCATCTATGGTTCCATCAAAATAATTACCTGGCACGTCAGCAGACATACCAATCATCATGTCTGTATTATAATTAACTAAGTTTTCACGAATAGTATCATAAGTTGTAGTACCAACACCACCTACACCCTCTTCATAAACATACATTTTAATTACTCCATTATCCCGATCAAATGTACAAGCTGTATGATATGTCTTACCCATGGTCATAACATAAGTATCATTAGGACCAGTACAACCAACGTCATCACAAACACGACAATAAAATTTACTAGCTTGCAACCAAGTAGTATAACCAGTTTTATTACTCCAATTATGTTTATGTGTAATAATATCCGCGCCAGTTGCTGACTCTGGCTCCACCCAAGCAGTAATGGTAAAAGAACCATTAATATTCAAGCCATCCTCGTTACCTACGTCACATCTGTCAGAACCATCTTGTTCAAAATGAAAAGCACCATCAGAGCCATTGACTAGTCCTGCTACTGCATCTGGAGCGGCAGTAGAACAATCACCATCATAACCACTAATACTATCAATCATATTAGAACTTGGAGTGGCGTCATCCATTTTCCACCAAGCTAATAGTCCATCTGAAGTTTGATTACGTAAAGTGGCTGTAGAAGTGGCTGTAGAAGTGGCTGCTAATTCTATCTGACTATTAGCTAGATTAGTCATGCTTAGTACCGTGGTGACATTCATAAAACTACTAAAAGTAGAACTAGCTGTGGAAGTAGAAAATATTAGACCACTACTTGCCACATTTATTTCTGGTGAGCTTAAATAATAAATATTACCAGCCGTAGCAGAACAAGCCTCGTACTGACCATTATTGGTAATATTTGGGTAACAAGTCATTTTAATCCGACCACTATCAGTAGTAATTTTTATACCGCCACCATTTTCCACACAAGTGCCTGGTAAATAAGTATCATCGGAAAAATATAAAGCCAAAGTAGTACTGGTCATGCAATGAGCATCTACATCTTTAAGTAAACCGTCAGAATTACGAGATAAATAATCGATCATGCTCAAAGATAATCTTCTACCTTGAGAAACATTTAGATTAGCCGTCAGTTTACTAGTTGTTCCGCCTAAAATTAAACTAAAATTAATTACCGCTACTAATAAAATACCAACAATAGCTAAATATAAAATAACTTCTACCAAACTAAAGCCCGCATTACTTTTATTATTGACAAAATAATACTTAAAGAGAGTTAACTTTTTATATAAATTTATCATCAACGATAATTTAATTTAAATGAATAAAGTGTAGGCGTATCTGCATTACTATCACAAGCATCCATATCTACTGTATAACGCAACCAACGCTCTCCTTGCATGTCAGTATTTACTTCTTCTGTAAAAACACTAGTGGTGCTACTAAAAGCTTGACTAGTAGCTGAACCAAAATTTATATCATCATCCGCTTCCAATGTAATATCAATATCACAACCAGATGGAATATCTTGCGAAATAGTCACACTATGTAATTCTTGATCTGTTGACCCGATATCTAACTTTGAAGAAACCAAACTACCAGATGCTGCATAAACTCCTGGAGAAGCTATTTCTTCTTGATCAACGAAGGCTGAAAAACGGGTAGCAGAATCATCAAAAGTAATACCACCAAGAATTGCTCCATATTGTTTAGCGCTATAAGCCATCGGATGATAATAAATAGAATAAGTACCATAAGTCTCATGATCAGCAAGATCAATGGATAATGATGGACTAGCGCCTGTGGTCACTCCAGAAATCGTAAACATGGTTATTCTAGGAGCAATGACAGAAACATAGGCCATTACAATAGCCTCATCATTACCGGTATAAGCAACATCTTTAGGATAAATAGTCCCCGTACTCTCAGCACTAAGATCAGCTCCGGCTACCTTGACAAACTCTGACTCGCTAATATCATCATCTATAATCTGAAATTCATCAGCGCCAGTATCTGAAATAATAATAAAACGATTATCACCATCTCCATTGGTGCCAATGTACTTAATATCTGTCATATCATAACTATTAGCATAGCTATAATCTGTCGTTAAAGCAGTCTTACTAGAAACATCTATTCTACTCAACGCATAAGTAGAATCATCACTAACAATATATAATGCATCTTCACTATCATCCAGCCAAACTGCATTAACATTAGAAGTCTTAGCCATTGACTGAGGAATGCCAGATTTACAATTCTGACAAGTCAATGTGCCATCTGCCGCAATAGCCAAGCTCCAAACACTTCCAAGACTACCCACAGCATACATATGAGTGCCATCATCTTGAATAGCAAAACCATAAATAGTACCTGCACCTTTAGTTGTAGAATAACTCTGAAGCACTGCAAAAGTACTAGTGCTAACTGTCTTTATTTGGCCCTCAGTACCACCAACATAATAATGTGGATAAACCGAATTTAATCCTGAGCCATACTGATAAAATCCAACGGCAAGAGAACTTTGACTACCAAAGCCATTTGTACGAATATCTGTAATATCATAACGATACGCATTAGAAGAATAAGCACCAAGATAAAATTGATCATTATCATCATCAATTAATGCTGAGAAAGAATATACAGCCAAAGTAGTTGAAGCTATATCAGCAACATCATCAGGCCAGAGCCAGGCTAAAGATCCCGGAATATAAGCTAATGTTAAATCACCAATCACAGAAGTACCATCTACACTAGATGTTGTATAAGCTTTGTTTTCATAAGACCAAAACTCAGTACCAACACCACCGGACCAATCTGTCTGCTCCCAAACCCGATTTGACCATGAAGTCAAATAGCTATTCAATACATAATCACTTATTCCTGAACCAGAAACTGTGACTGTCACTTTTTTAGTCAAAGGATCTTCTGCGCCAGCTCCTTCTGTAATATTGCCATCAGTATCACGCGATACTACGCTAAGTGTGATAACCCTAGTTAAATCACCTAGAGTATTTTCACTACCAGAAAATTCCCATATTTCATTAGCATCTTTAGCAATGCCTAAATTTGAACCAACATTATCTTCCATGTATTGCCAAGAATTTTCTCTAATAGATCGAACAGCTTCTAAGCCTTCTTGAGCAAATTCGGCAATTGATTGTTTATCGCCTACACCATAAAAATTTGTGTATGAACTTGTCACTACATAAAGAACACCGCTTGCTAAAATTGCAAAAATAGCAATAGCAACAATCAGTTCTATTAAACTAAACCCCGCACCACTTTTAAATTTTTTAAAGTGGTGCTGGGTAAATCCTGCTTGATTTTTATATTTTAAAAATTTCATAAAAAATTATTTAAGGACTAACAGCATCACCAATAGTATAAAAAGTTGAAGTGCTAAATTGATTATTATATTCTGTTGTAATCCAATCAGCGCTTCTTGCTGCATTTGAAATACGAATTTCATCTAACCTGCCATCCATCCACTCCGAGCCTTGAAGATAACCGACTACAAAATTGGAAGCATCCAAAATATCCCCTGTAGTCAGAGTTTCTGGGCTATTAGTTGTTTCTGAACCAGCGATATAAACACGTAAATTATCACTATCAAAGTTACAAACCAAATAGTACCAAGTGTCATCTGCCGGATCTTCAGTGCTATAGTTAATAGACCGCCATTCATCAGGATCTGGGTCCATATCCTCGCGCACATAACAAAGTGTTGGCCGTAATTGAATATTATTAAATGAAACGACATGTTGACTAGAATCTACTGCATCATGACTCACCCAAGCTGAAAGGGTAAAACCATTCTCTGCTGTACCTATTGGATTATTACTGACGAAATCAAATTTGGCAGCTGAGCCATTAAAATTAATCGTATAGCCAATCTGTCCGTCAACTAAATCTCCAGAACTAAAAGTACCGACAGCAGTACCATCATGATCATTATCTGTGCTATCGATAATTTGCGGAGCATCACCACTTGGATCTTCATTCATATGTTGCACCATTTGATAATTACTATCCCAAACTTCAGTTATTCTTTCTTGAGAAGAAGCAATGTCCGGATTACCATAAAATACATGAATCACAGTATTTTCGCCTGTCTTTAATTCTGGTATTTTTACCCAAGCTATCAACTCTCCAGTAGTTGAAGAATATTTTTCTATCTCATATGGTAATACATGATTACCATTTATATCTGAAGCAAAAAGAATATCATATCCATTATCATTTTCTATATTTCCGCCATGAGTAATTGTTTTAAAATAATCATTCGACTCTCCCAATAAAAAAGGAAAGTTAGCTAAACTTGTTGAACCGCTCACTTTTGTATTATCTACAGCAATGGAACGACGATAATTATAACCATTAGTTCCCTGGTAAATTAATCCCAAAGCATTAACATTAATCATCGTGTCATTACCATAATTATTTTTTAAACGAATCATTTGCCCGGTTAACGATCCAGTGGTTGTGCTCAGCCAACCAGAAGTTTTAGCAAAATAAAATTCTGTCTCCTGATCGGCATCAAAATATGCTCCAGTGTCAAGCAGTAATGTTTCATCATAACCCGTACTACGATTAATATAACTTGTGCCTTTATATAAAATCATACAATCTCCACTTGCTCCATCACTATAACAATCTGTGCTGTCATCTAATATTTTTATACCCCAATTATCTCCATAATAACCAGTTACTGCATAATTGCGTGCTCTATTTAATAAATCAACTATCGACAAAGCCTTAGCTCTTAAATCTTCTTTTACTGTTCTGTTTGATACTAAGCCAACCACAGAAGATAAAATCATTACAAAAATGGCTACTACTATAATTATTTCTATCAAAGAAACTCCATCTTGTTTTTTAAGTTTAGCTAACATTAACGACCAACTTTACTGGTTAATTCATAAATTGGATTGATAATTGACATAGCAACAAAACCAACTACTAAACCAATAGTTACTAACAATGCTGGCTCTAACATGGTAGATAAATTTTTAGTGGTCTCATCAACTTCAGTCTCATAAAAATCTGCTAAATATTCTAGTGTTTCGGACAATGTACCAGATCGCTCACCTACTTTGCCCATGCGAGAAATTAAAATTGGAAAATGCTTATCTTTAGCTACTATTTCTGAAAAAGAGGTTCCTTTTAATAATTGATGATAAATAATAGTAATTCTTTTTTTGTAAACATCATTAGTTACTGTATCAGCTGTAATCCGTAAGGCCTGATCAATTGTAATACCACTATCTAATAGTGAAGCTAGGGATCTACAAAAAATAGCTAGATTCATATTTCTACTGATCTTGCTAAAAATGGGTAATTTCAAAATTATCTGATGTAAAACAAAACGTGTACCACCAAAACGAGCCATCACTTTAATAGCAATGATAAATAATATTATGCCACCAAAAAATTGGGGCCAATAACTTACAAAAAAATCTGAACCTGCCATTAAAATTTTAGTGGAAAGTGGCAATGTAGCATTTAGGGTAGTAAAAAATCCTAATAATTTAGGTAAGACGAATACTGAGATTACTACCAATAAACCTAAAATAGCAAAAAATACTACACTTGGATAAAGCATAGCCGCTTTAATTTTACTACGTAAGGTATAATTTTTTGATTGCTGTATGGCAACAATCTCTAAATTCTTTTCTAAACGACCACTAGCCTCACCAGCCGCTATCATATTAACAAACATATTATCAAAAACACGTGGATATTTTTTCAAAGCAGCTGACAATGGATTACCTTGTTTAATATGAACAGACACTTTTTTTAGCAATCTCGCCATAGCATTTGAACTTTGTTGGGTTAATGTATCCAAGGCTTCATCAAGTGGCATGCCAGCTTTTATCATCACTGATAAATGCTTAGCAAAAACCATTTTATCTAATAATTTCACCCGGCCAATGGCAATATCCATGTGTAAACTAATTTTTTTCTTAGCGGGCTCCATTTTCAAGACATTGGCGCCTTTTGCACTCAATTTAGTACGAGCAGCAGCTAAATTAGTTGCCTCAATCCTTCCTTTGACTACTTTGCCCTTTTGATTAACAATTTGATAAGCAAATAACATACAAATAATTTATTTTAAAAACCTTTTTTAAATCTATTGACGAGTAACACGTAATATTTCTTCTAATGTTGTCTGACCAGATACTGCCTTATTAAATCCATCCTCCAACATTGTGATCATACCATTAGCTTGAGCTTGCTCTTTTATCTTATCTGCGTCTGCATGAGCAGTAATAAGATCACGAATATTGTCATCTACTTCTAAAACTTCAAAAATACCCATCCGACCAGTATAACCAGTGTTATTACATTTATCACAACCCTTACCTTTATAAAGACGAATATCTTTTAATTTATCTAGATCCAAAAATTTTTCAATAGCAACCATTTTCTTTAGATCGTCTATTTCTTTATCAGTCAAAGTATAACTAATAATACACTTCAAACAAATACGGCGAATTAAACGCTGAGCAATAATAACATTAACAGTAGAAGCTATTAAAAATGGCTCAATACTCATATCCAATAAACGAGGTAAAGCAGTAGCCGCATCATTAGTATGCAAAGTAGACAATACCAAATGTCCAGTCATGGCAGAATTAACAGCAATACCAGCTGTTTCTTCATCACGAATCTCACCAACCATCATAATATCTGGATCTTGCCGCAAAAGTGATTTTAAGCCCGCAGCAAAAGTCAAATTAGTTTTAGAATTAACCTGGATCTGATTAATACCATCCAAATCATACTCAACTGGATCTTCAATAGTGCAGATGTTAACCTCTCGTTTATTAATAATCCTAATCAAAGCATAAAGACTGGTGGTTTTACCAGAACCAGTTGGACCAGTCACTAACAACATGCCAAATGGTCTCAAAATAGCCCTATTTACTATTTCCATATCTCGGCTATTCATTCCTAAATCAGTCAAGTCTAACTGCTGACCCTTGGAGGCCAATAAACGCATAACCACCTTTTCACCTTGCGTAATTGGAACAATAGAAACACGAATATCCACTTTGTCTCCTTCAACTTTGGTAACAATTTTACCATCTTGAGCACTACGTGTTTCATCAGTTCTTAATTTAGCCAAAATCTTTAAACGAGTAACAATTAATTCTAAAATGCTCTTTGGCAAGGTTAAAACATCATGTAAAACTCCATCTATTCTAAAACGAATTTTTACATTTTCAGCTGTTGGCTCAATGTGAATATCTGAAGCGTGATTGGTGTAAGCATAAGAAAATAAATCATCTACCAAGCGCACAACAGATACATCTTCAGCTCGAGAACCCTGTGCTTCCACGGCATGCTTTTGGATCGTATTGGCATATTCTTGTTGAATAGCTTTGCGATAAAGTCCGAATGTATTTTTAATATCATGCCCAGTAGCGTAATAAGGAATCACTTTATCGCCAACTTTTTTCTCCAACATTTTAATCATGTTGTAATCAAAGGGATTATTCATGGCTACTTTTAGACCTTCTGCATCATGACGGAAAATAACCATTTTTTGCTTACGAGCAACTATCTCTGGTAATAATTTTAATATTTCTATTTTAATTTGCTCTTTTGCTAAATCAACAAAGCGAACATGAAGACTATTAGATATTAACTGACCAACTTCTTTTGATTTAATTAAGTCTTGTTTAATCAAAAAAGTAACAAAATCTTGTTTTTTATCCCTAGCCGTCTTAAGACTAGCATCCAAAACACCAGGATCTATTAAACCTACCTTACTAATAATATTATGTATTTTTTGATCTGAAATAATTGCCATAAAAATTTCTTAACTTTCTAATTTATATCCACAACTTGGACAAAATTTATAATTATCTTTCAAATGTTTGCCGCAACTTGGACAAAAATTAAACCTTTTTTTATTTTCTGTATCTACTGCAACGCGTTCCTTAGGTTCCTGCTTCTTTAAACTTTTTTTCACTATTCCCTTGGCTACTGCTTGTAAAGATTTGGAACTAAAATCTTGTATCGCTTTTTCCCCTGCTTTTAATATTGTCTCCGTCTTAGCTTCTTTTATAGCCACTTGATGACTTTTAGCTAACACTTCTTTACTATAGGTCTTGGAATTCAAAATATGATTTATCTTGTTTATAATAACTCCCAAAGTAGCACTGTCTTTCACTAAATAATCAGCTGCCCCTAAATCAATCCCCTTTTGCCGATCAATTGCTTGACCTAAATTAGATAAAATAATTACTGGAATAGCTGCGGTTTTTGGATCATTTTGTAAGGCCGTTAATACTTCAAAACCATTTTTTTTTGGCATAATCATATCCAAAATAATCAAATCAGGATCTTCACTATGCGCCTTATCTAAACCATCTTGACCATCTACGGCCAAAACTACATCAAACTTTTGCTCGCTTAATTCTGCGTCATAAACTTTACGCAAAAAACTATCATCATCAACAAATAAAATTTTTCTTTTTTCTTCTGGCATATTTAATCAAACAAATAATCAACATTCAAGACCAAAACCGGACGACCATCAGCTGCAACGGCCACAAAACTAACTATCTTATTATTTTTCAATACCTTTGGCGTGCGTTTAATAATAATATCCTCTTCTTTGGTTATCTGTGGTAAGGGTAACAATATTTTTTTATTATCATGTTTTATAATAGCTAAATTTTGTGTAACTATAGATAATTTCTTAATTTCCAACACCTTAGCCAACGATATCAGTGAATATTTAATATTTTTATGGACAAAATTTGTTTGTTTATCAAAAACAATTAGTTTTGGTAAACGTATTATTTTTATAACAGAAGCATTGGGCAAGGCTAAATAAAAATTACCAATTTGAAAAACTAAACTCCACAAGACAGATACTGGTAATGGCAATAAAATAGTAAAACGAGCACCTTTATTTTTACTACTATCGACTACCACACTTCCTCTTAAATCCTTGACTCTTTTTTGTACTAAACTAAGCCCAACTCCTCTACCTCCTCTGATACTTGTAGTGCTACTAGAAGAAAAATGGCCATCAAAAATCAATTGTTTGATATCTGATAGTTTCATTTCTTTACTTTGAGCGGTGGTTATTATCTTTTTCTTTAAGGCAATAGCTAAAATTTCCTGCCAATCAATGCCTTGTCCATTATCAGCAACTACTATTTTAACAGAATCATTGACTATTTCTGTCTGCACAATAATTTGACCATCTTTTTGCTTAGTAGTAATCCCATGTACCATTGCGTTGCGTAATAACTGAACAATAATATCTATCATATCATCCAAGATAGTTTTATCTAGAGACAAACCATTATCCTCAATAATCAAATTAACATTTTTCTTCTCTGCTTTAGCTAACTCTCTGACTAAGCGGGGCAAAGGTGAAAAAATTTGAGCCAAAGACATTGTCCTTAATTCTTTAACTTCACGACGTAAATCAGCAACTATTCTATCTATCTCTAGACAAGATTTAGTAGAATCAGGATCATGAGATATTAAACATTGCAAATTCATTTTAGCTACAAAGAGAGAATCAACGATCCTTTGTAGTTTGTCCAGACGATCTGTAGGTACTACTATTTCTAATGGAGTATATAAATCAGAACCAGAATGAGTAATATAGCTCAAAGAAGCTCTGGCTTGTTTTTTAATTTTAGTTTTTGTCTTAGTTGCGTTATTTTTAATAACTTGTTTTAAACTTTTAATATGAATATCTAAATTAGCCTCTTTCCCTTGTGAGATGATGTTCTTTATATTCTTGTCTAATACTTGCAAAGTTTTAAATAAAATATCTAGTACTTTCTCACTAAGCTCTAATTCTTTGTGTAATAAAGCATAAAAAATATCTTCTGCTAGATGTAAAACTTTGACTGTTTTATTGTATTCCATAGTAGCAGCTGCGCCCTTCATAGAATGAGTAATGCGTAAAATATCTTCAATTAAATAAAGATCTTTTGAATGTTTTTCCCAAGCTAAGAAAAGATTGGACAATTTTTTTAATTGTTCAACACTTGTGTCAATATAAAAAGTTTTATATTTATTATTTGGCATCCAAATTAATATCCTTTAACACTGGTTTCACCTCTAAAACCTTAATCTTTTTCTTATTAACTAAAATATATTCTTTCAAAATATCTTGAGTTCTACTCTTATTCAATATTGCGCTCACTATATCTCCAGCTGATTTAATAATCCAGCCATAATAGTGATGGTCAAATTTGACCATAGCACACTTTTCATTGCTATTTTTTGTCATTAAAGTAAAAATTTTAGCAGTATCTAATAGAGTTACAAGATGACCATTATGATAAGTAAAACCAATGATGCGCTTGTCCATCTGTGGAATAGGTGTGATTTGTCGAATATGAAAAAAATGATAACTACTAGACAAAGGTACAGCGTATTGTTGTCCATCGACATTGACTAAAATAAATTTTTGTTTTTTATTAGGCATATTATTTTGATCCCAACAAAGATGATAAGCTATCAATCACTCGCTGTAAATTATTAAATGATCGATTTAAAGTACCAATTGCATAGACCTGTTTTTTTACTGAATTACTTACTTGATTAATATTTTTTGACAAATTCTTGCTATCCTTATCAAGTATAGTAGTAGTACTATCGATTTTTTCTATGCTTTGGCGAACATCTTTAGTCTCTTGATCAATAATTTTAATATCTTGACAAATATCTTTAGTTTGTTTACTAATTTTAGTCAAAAAATTTATAGTCTGTCCAATAGTGGTAATATTTTTATCTGCCGAGCCTTGTTTATTAACCGCTCTTTGCTGGCTTTGTTTTAATTGCCTTTGCATATCTTCGGTCAATCCTTGAATATTAACAGCTACCTGCTGACCAACAGAATTAAGTTGTCGTATTTGACCTACTAAACTACTAAATTCTTCAGAATCTGCTGTTTTATGAGCCTCAACAGCTGTATTTAGACTCAAATAATGAGCCAAATCTGCCATTGATGCTACTCGCTGAGCAATAAACTGTATTTTATCGGTATAAGCATCTAAGGCCACGTAAAGCTTCTGATTATCAGTAGATAATTGTTTTATCACTACTAGACTATCTAGAGCACTTTGTGATTTATTCTCACTATTTGTGGCCAAATTATCTATCATTACTGTGCTTTGAGCTGTTTTGTTTATTTTGTTAGCAATTTGTTTGATAGAACTTTTTATTTCTGTACCAGTCTGATTATTAACCTTAAAACCTGTCTGACAACTTTTTATATTTAACGACAATACTTCAATATTCTCTTTGTTATCTTTGTTAATATTGCTGAGATTATTTAAAGATTTTTTAAAAGTTTTAATAATTTTTCTTATCTCTACGATTTGCTCTTGAACAACACCATGATTAGGTAGGTTGATTTTACGAGCAGCAATAATAGCTAAAATAATAACTGAGGCTATGGTAAATACAAGCGATAATACAATTTTATCTATAGCTAAATAAAATAAATTTAAATCTTTAGCGATAACTGACCAAAAAATAGCTAATATAATAGCTGTGGTAAGCAAGGCCACGATTAAAAACCAAGCAATAAAGCGCCAATAAATTTTATTTTTGCTAATATACATAGCGTGAATACCTGCTAACAATTTAATGAAATCATTAGTAAGTTTTTCCTGCCTGCCGGCAGGCAGGTATTTGTTAGTTTGTTATTTTATTTAAAATAAAATAATAAGGTAAGAAAACTCTTACCTTATTATAACATATTTACGTGATGAAACAAAGAGTAATTAATTTTCTATAACACTTTGTAATAATTTTAATTTTTCTTCTGTTTCTACAATCTCAGGAAATCGCAAATAATTATCTTGCAAAAGCTCTAGGGCTATTTGCAGATATTCTTGAGCACGATCTTCATCTAACCAGGACAATTGATAATAAGCTTGAGCTAAATTATATATAACATCCGGACGATAGTCTGGTGTTAACTTAAATATAATATCCTGATAATAACCAATTGCTTTTTCGATATCATCTTGAGACGAATTTAAAGTACCCAGGGCTAAGTAATTATTAGCTATAAGATAATGTAATTTAGCATTCAGAAGATGCTGTTGACTAGCTTGAGCTGCATAAAATGAAACTAAATTATGGCCAATATATTTTTCTTCAAGATTCCAATCATCATTAACTATAGTTTGCATCAAAACTAAACTCATATCTTGTTGGTAAGCTGGTGCAAGTTTAGAAATTTTATCGGCACTTTGCACTATTTGCAACATTGATCTATTTTGATCATGATGAATTATTTGAATATTTTTTAATTGCCAATTAGCCAACATCGGCTTATAAAATAAAAAGAAAGCTAAAATAATAAATAAAATCAAACTTATTATTAAACGTAGATAAGATTTATAAATTTTAAACTTTTGTCCTCGGTGACTAAGATAATAAATAAAGGCTAGATAAATAAAATAAACCAACAACGATACAATGGTATCAAAATTAAAAAATAAAAAGATAGCATTAGCAAATAAACCCAAACCTAGTAACAGTCGTATTTGGCTAGCATTGCGTTTTAATTTAATTTTCTTTAAATAAATAAATGGTAAAGCTAAGAATATTAGATAGGCTAAAAATCCAATAACACCACCTTCAACCAAATAATCTACATACTGATTATGTGCTTTATCAAACCACATTCTGGTACCACTACCTTTATAAATATCTAAATCAAGATATTTATTAAATGGGATATCAAAATTATTTCTCCCCCATCCTAAAAATGGCTTATCTTGCCAACCAATAAAACCAGACTGCCATGCTACTAACCTGGTTTCTATAGTGGTATCTGTGAAACTATAATTGGTAAAACGATTAGATAGATTATTTATGCCAACAAGAATTATTATTATTAACAAAAACGCCAAAGCAATACTTTGCAATCTCTTCTTTTTCCAAAAATGTATTATAAAATAAACACCACAAATAAATAAAGAAATAGCCAAGCTTAAAAAAGCAGCTCTAGATTGAGTTGCTAAAATAGCTGGTATGCTAAAAATAGCTATGCTAAAATGGATCGATTTAAAACGGCGATCAAAATAAACCAAAACTAGACTCAAGAAAAAGCT
>Ga0257125_1000318_pt1 | contig 66932 bp, 63 predicted proteins | sample SI106_200metaG_FD_190183 | JGI IMG/M metagenome (GOLD analysis project Ga0257125, IMG submission 190183) | Marine microbial communities from Saanich Inlet, British Columbia, Canada - SI106_200 | ecosystem: Environmental > Aquatic > Marine > Inlet | place: Canada: British Columbia | collected... | reverse complement strand
TTTTCAAGCCATAAACAACCTCTCGCAATTCTACTTGCAAGACTTATTATGCAAAACTACAAGTTGAAGGGCAAGTACATTTGTAACTATCTGATTTTACTCGAAAGTAAACCGGACAGCAATGATATCCTTAGTACTATCAGTCGATCCATCATTGACAACTATTATCTCAAAATTGGAGTACGTTTGGGATAAGGCGCTCTCAACGGCATCACGGATATATTCGGCGGAATTGTAAGTCGGGATTATCACGCTCACCATACCATGATCTGCCATCATAACGGTACCCCCATGCCAGCGCGAAAAAGGCCTTTGATCAACTCGACATTCTTTTTTCGATCATAGTATTCAATCACAAATTTCCGTGCGCGATTCCCCAATTGCTGACAAAGTGAGAAATCTTTCAGTAACGCCAAGCACGCATCTGCAAAATTCCTTTGATTGTCATGTATCATCAGCTCTTGCCCGTGTTGCATTGGAATCCCTTCAGCCCCTATAGAGGTTGTTAGAATAGGTTTGGCATACGCCGCTGCTTCGATAATTTTGATGCGAGTCCCCCCCCCTGAAAATATCGGAGTACAAACGATACGAGTTCGGCTATACAATTCATCTAAATCATCGATGAATCCAGGAAACTCAACGCCCGGAACTTGATCAGAATAACACCGGAGATTCTGAGGCTCCTTTCCTGCGATAATTAGACGAGCTTTGGGCATATTATCCATAACTATTGGCCAAATTTTCTCGACCAGATATTCTGCAGCAACTACGTTCGGTTGATATCCATAGCTTCCTAGAAAAAGTACAGTTGGATCCTCACATACCCGTTGCTCTTCTGGTATTGTAACAGCATTTGGTACAACGGTAACACCAGAAAGATGGTATGCTTTTCTGAGGTATTTTCGATCAAGTTCAGAGCAAACAAATGCAAATTTAGACATTCGTATTGCTTTCCGTTCACCCAATCGAATCGCTGGGACTCTTAAGAACATCAACGGCCATCCATTTCGCCTTGGAGGCTGCCTAATATTTCTTGAAAATACGATATGGTCTATGTCATTTATATCAAAGAATACTTGTGGCAATTTTTTTCTTGATAAAAAAATCGGACAAATTGATTTTAGGGTTTGGGCAAATATCACATCCGGCTTTTGTCCTAGGCAATCTTCAAAAGCTCTTACCTGCTCCGGCATACTAGCCTGCACATATCCGAACTGTTTTGAAAAATTAAAAAGTCCGTCAGAATAAAACCTTAACCTAGACCAATTCTCACTCGGCCAGTATTTATGACACAATGAAAGCCTAATGCCAGCACCGAAATGTCGGGACAAATCCGCCTCAAAACGCCTTCTAGCTCCTGCGGAAATGTCAACATCTGGAGAAACATAGAATAACATCTCCAAATCCCCAAGATCTTTTAGGGCATCAACAAACATCCCCATACGTTGAAAGACACCATGAACACTTGAGTTGATAGCTTCAGGAAATGTGCAGGAAATCATCAAGATGCGCATATTATTGTCTCATGATGTGTTTCTAATGATCTTTGGAAACTCGCGAAGCGCTTTCCAAAATGTCCCATATCTTGCTTCCACAAAATACCTAAGCTCAAATATATAAACCACAAAACAATAGACGATAATTGAGCACAAAATCCCACCGACAAAGTGAAACCATGTGCTACAACCGAATACATCCTTATAGACAAACAGGCTAATTCCAAATGGAACAGCCATTATGAAAGGTTTGATTAGGCAGGTTATATAGTACTCTCCCATGCCAATTTCAAAGACCTTTTTTAATTGCCACGGAAAAATAAACAAATTTAGAAAAAAGGATGGAATGGCGGTGCCAAGAGCGACACCGATTATACCCCAATATTTCACAAATATAATGCTTAGTATTATATTCAACACAGCTTCACTTACGAGTATTTTTGCAACAATTCCATGTTTTGCGATCCCGTAAAGAACGGAACCAATACCATACAAAGGCAGGGAAAAGACGTGAGAAATGGTTAAAATAATTAAAACATAATATGTTTTAATAAAACCTGTTCCCAACCACAAATAAAGAAAAGAGTCTCCTACGATAAAAAATCCCGCTGCAATTGGAGCTATCAAAATAGTCGTGTACTTAGATGAAGACAATGCAATCGTTCTTAATAAACCATTATCCTCACATATTTGTGTATGGCTGGCGGCGGGGGCCAAGACATTCGTGGCGTTACTTATCAGCTCTTTCATATATTTAACAAGCCGAGCGGCTATACCATACACGGAAATACCCGATACCGATGCAGCAGCTCCGATTATGATATTGTCTGTATTGTTTATTACTCTATTAGCACTTGCAATCGTAAAGCTGGTAATACTGTAGTTGAAAATCATTTTCAGGATTTGCTTGTCAAAAAGTCTAATCCTCACCTGAATACTGAGCTTCAAGTGTTTCATCAATATCACATACGATAGTTTTCCTAATAGACCAACTGTGAATGTTGACAGGGCAATAGATAATAGTCCATGCCCTGTTTTAAGAAAAAAAATAATCAGCGCAGATTTCACCAACATAGAAAGTGTTTGTACTACCGCATGCACTTCATAACGTTGTAGGCCAGAGAAAACCTGTACGAAAGGCGAAATCACAAAAGATAGGCTTATTTCTGCCCCTATAATCAGAACAAGATACGGGGCTATTGGTCTATATTCTATAGGTATTTTGAACATATGGTTTGTAAGAGCTGCTAATACCACTGTAATGCATAATACAATTAAGGCAATTGCTAAAAAAGAAATAAAAGTCGTGCTAATTAGAGCATTTAGCTTCTGGAAATTCTTTCCACCAATATATTCAGCAACATATTTTGTTGTTGCTGATTGAATGCGAAAATCAAATAAACCTAGGTAACTCGTCAACGAATTAATAAGTAACCATACACCGTAGCCTACTTTACCTAAATAGTGCAACATCATCGGGGTCATAATGAATGTAATTATAACCAATAGACCATAACTCACCCAATTTGAAAAAATATTTTTTAGAATGGTTTTTTTCATTAAATTTTGAATGACTTCGTGATTTGGTGAAAATTTCTATTTCGATAAAACTGCTTTTTCTAATATTAGAGGGCTTTAAAAGTCAAAAAAGCTCCAAAATCAATAATGCAACGTTTCCTTTTTTTACTTGGTGTAATAGCAGTAAAAGTGGCAGCCTTAACTCACGTTTCTATTCTGGTTTCCTTTTTTAACCTTTGGACCCATTGTTTTCAGCGCTTCACCTATGGCTATCGCAGGATTTCCTGCCACAATTGAAAAAGGACTAACGCTTTTCACCACGACGCTTTTCGTCCCAATCACTGCCCCCTCTCCAATGGAGACTCCTTTGAGTATAGAAACTCCTTCCCCAACCCAAACATTATTTCCAATTTTCACTGGTAAGGCATCTTTTTTTTCAACAGGCTTCCCTTTTGCCCTCCTCACAGGGTCAAGAGGGTGCCCGTCATTATCCGTTATGGTCACATTGGATCCTATAAGACACGATGCTCCGATGGAAATTTCTTTGGCGATCCCGACCGATAGCCCCGGCCCCAGGTAAGTGTTATTTCCAACGCGGAGGGAAGATTTATCCAGTATGCTTGAAGCAGAAAAGGACGCTCGGCTATGAACTGTGACATTATTTCCAAGAAAGATGTGGATGCTTCCATGGAAATAGGGCAATCCTTGTCTCGTCTTCACATAATTCAAGTTGTTCCCGACACACTTGCACTGACTTCTAAAGATCGGCTCATAGTATAAAAATGTCATGATTCTTCGAGTAGAACTTATCAAAGCCTGCCGCAATATTCTGAGTACTCTGTAAACTGGCATGAGAAAGCCTGGCATATTAAGCCTTTTGATTCGAAAGGCCATGTTGTACAAGAAAGCGTACAGTGGCGTTTCTCGGCGTCTGATTCTTGAAAATAGCTTTTTCATTGCAAGTTGTATCAAAGACGAACAGGAACCCCTTTTTTATTAAGCATTCTGGGTGAAGACCTGCAAAAGTATGTTTAGAAGGAAAAGGAGGAAACGCCCTTCTAGGAACCTGGTTGCATTTCATTTCTTTCAGGCAAGTAAGTATACCGGGGCACCACATAGTCTCGATATTCACAGGGATTGCCGTTTCGAACATCTTCCGCAGCCTTGACAATATTATATATTTCTCGTGCGGAAACATAATGGAGGACATACTTTACACCATCATTGTAGTTTGTTTCCAGATAGCTAAACATGTCGTCGCAACCTTTGCCGACCAACAATTCCCTGTCTTCCTCTCTTGCGCCATGGGAATGGATCTTTACGAATATCCATTCCGGCTTTCCTTTCACATGAATGCCTTTGTTGATCCAGTAATCGATTCTTTCAGCAAATGGATAATCATTAACATCAATATTGGATTGTTCAATGCTGGGTTTAAATGTGTGGATTCTCGACTTCCACCTGACGCCGATGACCCCTTGGATTAACATCAGTGAATTATAAGGCGGTTTTTTTCCGCTTTGTACGGGTTTGGGTTGGATATTATATGGTTTGGCACGGAACAAGTCCGTTTGGGTGTAAAAGATGGTGTTTGCTAGTTTGGGTTGGGCTTCGTTGCACACAGGAAATGTAAAATCCGCATAGCATCCGGTACGTTTCAGAATAGCCAGTTCACTGTTTATTCCACAGTGGTTTTCTCCTTTCAGGGAGTTTGCCAGGGCCCAGTCTCCATGAATGAAGCCGTAGGCCTTTTGGCCATTTGGAAGGCAAAAAACATTATATCTTGAGAAAGAAGAAATGCAGGCCCTTATTTTTTTTTCAAGAGAGTCTTCATTATCAGGCCACGGTTCCTGCCTGTCATGGTGGAGATGCATCTCCACTTCTCCGTAACCCTGTGAGCAAAGCTTGACAATTTTTTCGAGATGATCATGGGTGTCGTAGTGAGGTGCAAGAAAAAATGTGTGTTGAGGGCACACTCCGTCACTATCTTGATGTTTAGCCGCCATTTCGGGGTATTGTTTGATCCAAGAATGCACTCTTGCTTTTTGCTGTTCAGGCAGGGCGTTCCTATTTCCTGGCTCAAAGTGATCAACAAAGCAAAACATGATGTGGATGTTGTTTTTTGGCTTCTTGCAGACAAAATTGATTAGGCTTCTCTTAATATCAGAAACAATCCAATACTGCATCTTCTTCTTGAACATGGTACAGAGGATGGCAAGGGAAACTAGAATGGGAATTGTGGCAATGATAAAAAGCAAAATCAACAATTTTCAAGCAAAGGTGCCAAGATGAAAAGTTTCAAATTTTTTTGTCAAAAGGCGAATCAAATAGTTTTAGCAATGCGATTGTTATAGATGCCTGAGCTATCATCAAACCGATAACCCATTTTACCAGGCGGATCTCAAAATCCTTAAATATCCGTCTTGGTGGCTAAGCCCTCTTTGTGAGATTCATCAATTATACCGAAAAATTCATTTGAACGTTTTTCTACCATACCTGCCTGAGAAATAGATACCAGGAAATCACCACTGCGATGGTTATGCCAAAAACAGTCTTGTTCCAAAGTTGGGCTGTTTGAGCAGGGAAAAGTAGGCCTTCAGCACTGACTTCATCAGTGTTGCCAAGGGCGAATCGGCCCAGTGTCCCAACCAAAGCAACGGAAATCAGAAAAATCAGGTCGTAAGTTCTGGTCGAAAAGGCCGAAGCGGTCGCAAAGGAAACAAAGAAAGCGCCGAACCCCGCATAATATGGGCGCCATTTGTCATCAACGCTCGGTTTCTGTACATTCAAAATAGTGAGACCCACAGAATAGATCATCCCAATGAAGGCATATAGGCCCAATAGGCCTAATTCAGAGCCAGCACGAACGTAAGAGCTATGTGTGTCCTTTTTGTGATATTCCTTGAATTGCCCTTTTCCCACCCCAATGATTGGATTGCTTTTTAAAAGTTGCCACCCCTCACCCCAGGCCTCTATCCTTCCCATGGCTGACTCATCATCCCGATACCCGGTTCCCTGAGTAACTGCGATAGCTATAACGGCTGTGATTGCAAGAATCATTACCTGACGTTTTCTTCTTGGATCTTTGATCCATAAATAAATCCATGTGCCTAAAGAGGCAGCCAAGGCAATTTGCCCACCTCTTGATTTTGTAAGATATATACAATATATGGATATAAGCAGGAGATTGATGGCGATGATTCTATTCAGAAATTTCTTTGATTTAAACAAGAAACCCAATGCAAAAGGAACAACGAAAACGACCGAATAGGCTAAATCATTAGGATTGTCAAAATTTCCGATACCCTTGATTTGCCAGGTGCCTTTATCGGCGGCAAAAGCCATGCCAGCTCCGGTAATGTCATAACCATGGTATTGCAGAACACCCATTAAGGCCACAAATCCCATCAGAATAACCATTGTCCAAGTGGTTTTTATCAGCCTTTCTTCCTTGTTTACAACCATGACGATGACGTAATACATCAGTGCCATTTTCATCGTTTCAATTGCAGTGTCTATGACATAGGACAACCAAAACAGAGTCAAAGTAGACAGTACAATGGCTACAAAAAACACTCCGGCGTATTTATCCTGAGGACTTCTAATTATTTTTTTCTCAATCGGGCTGAATAGAATGCCGATAAGCAGAGCGACCATCAGAAATAATACTAAACGTGCACCTTGTAAACCCGGAACAAAATCCTGAGGGCGGACAATCTGTAGGAACATAAACAACATTAGTCCAAAAAATAGCATAAATTTGTGGTGCCGATTTTCAGATTAACCGAATAAATATCTGTAAAAATGAAGTCTTATACATCAGTGAGGTCTTGGCGTTTGAGCTTTGCTTCTGTTGCAGCAGGATCATTTTGGAATCCCGATAATTCGATATAAAAGGTTGAGTATCCCTTAATCATCCGATCCAATGAATATTTTTCCTCAACGGTTCTCTTTGCATTAGAACAAAGCCTGCTAGCGAAATCCGTGTCTGTTATTAGAGTTTCAATAGCTTCAATAAATTTTCCAAGGTCATTGGAGGGGAAAAGGATACCATTTTTTCTATGAGCAATGATTTCGGGACATCCTCCAACATTGGTGGAAACAACAGGGAGGTTCATCGTCATGGCTTGAAGCAGCACGTTGGGGGAACCCTCCCTCTGTGAACAAAGGACGAATACATCCATAAGGGAAAGATACTCGGCTACATTCTGGGAATATCCCGTAAAAATAACCGCTTTTTCCAGACGGTATTCCAGAACCATGCGTTTGATCTCAGGTAGGAGATCCCCCCCCCCCACGCAAATAAGTTTCAGGTTTTTGTTTTTTCGAAACAGAATCTTGAATGCGTTTATTAGAAACGGGTAGTTTTTTACTTTTCTAAAATTAGCGATTGTTCCTAATACAAAATCATTATCTCCTATGCGATGAGCTTTTTTGAATCTTTCAGTTTTGGATATCGCGTTCCTGAAAAAGCCGATATCAATGCCGTTTCTTATAACCGATATTTTCCTTTTAGGGACGAAGAAGGATCTGATTAATTCAAACGATTTTTCAGAGTTGCAAAGTACTTTGTTGGTCAATTTTAGTAAGATTATGAGAAAAAATTTGTGGAGGACACCATAGCGGTGAAACAGATTAACCGAGTGGTGAACAGTTTTAATCTTCCAACCGCTCATGCCTTTTATGGCCATTGACAAAAACAATTCCTTCAAACCAAAAGAGTTTATAATCGATATATGGTTTTTTCTAACATATCTATAAATTTTCCACGCCTTATTTATCTCTAGGTAGCCTTTCACAACAGGTTCAACATGGATCCTGGCATCGGCTTCGAGGAATTTGGGCAGTAAGGCAAGGTTTTTACTTGTCACACAAATGTGTATCTTGATATATGCCGGAAGATGTTTTTGAAGATCAAGCAGCCTCATCTCTGGGCCACCCCTTTCCAGGTCATATATTAGGAACAGGATGTTTATCGATTCCGAATTCCTCATTGCCTCCTCCTCACCAAAGCTTCCTGGGTTTCAAAGCCAGTTTCAGAGGCGCCAGAAATGCAAAATAATTTAAAAAAATGATACTCTTGAATATCCTGCTAAGCGTGGATATTGATCTGAGCCGCCCCTTCATGGGAGGAAGAACTGAAATCAGAAAAAAGAGAGCAACTGCTGCGAGAAAAAGAAAAGATAAAATATCTTTCAACCAAAATGCGACGAACAGAAGCGTAATCATGCAATACGGAATCACTAGCCTGAGAATTTTGTGGCTGATGAATCTTATCCATAATGGATTCTTCAATGGATTCAGAAGTGCCGGTTCTAAAATGAGCAACTGCCAGTTTCCTGCAAGGGTTCGTATCTTTCTCTTTTTTTCCAAATCAAAGGTTCTCGAAACCATATCGTAAGCAATTGCGTTGCTATTAAAAGTGGTTCTATAGCCCTGCATGCATACATACATCGGAATCAAAACATCGTCCAAAAGTGTTTCAATCGAAAGGGGATGAAACAGCCTTTTTCTAATAGCGTATATCGCCCCCGTCGCGCCTGGTACGGAACCCGTAGTACTCTCAAGTTTTCGGAGCCACTTTTCAAAGCGCCAGTAAGCTCCCATTTCGGACTGTATAGAACTTCCTGGGGTTTCTTCAAAAACAAGTTCTCCGCTGACACATCCAACTTTCTGATCAACGAAATCTTTTATCAGTTCTTTAATGGCGTTATCGGCAAATCGCTGCCTGCAATCTGCAAAAACGATAATATCACCGGTTGCGGCTTCAATACCCGTATTTATGCAAAAAGGCTTGCCAAAGGAGGGCTTGTGAGAATGCATCCTCAAAAAGCCTTTCGCCCAACGATCGGTTTCACTCATAATTGTTTTAACGATATCATCGGTAGCATCTGCCGAACCATCGGATACAATAATCACCTCCAGTTTCTCTTTTGGATAATCTTGGTTCATTATGTTGCGGATTCGTCGTTCTATGTTTTTCCCTTCATTTCGGGCCGCAATAACAACGGATACACGAGGGTAATTTTCGATATGGCCGGTTAAAATAGGACATTTTCGAAAAATGGACTTGACGTAGAGTACTAGAGGGTATCCGAGATAGGTATAAAAAATGAGGAATAGCAGTATCCAGAAAAGGGGTTCCATTTTTTTGATGTTTGGAAAAGCCTTATTTCAGGCTATAAATTAAGGCTACCGTGGATTAAGGACTGCAATTGAGGCGTTTTGGGCAAAAAGTTTCCACAGCTCCGCATGGTGGGCTACAAAAAGCGCGAATTGCGCTTCATCTTCAGATAAATTTATTTTGCTGATTGTACTTTGCAAATTGAGAAGAATTATGTTATAATTATACACCGACTGAATAAAATATGCAATGCTAACGATTAAATTTTCGGTGGAAATTTCAAAAGGCCATTTTGGAAAAATACGGTTTCGAATTGAGAATATCATTTACAAGCGAGGCTATGATCGCTTAATTTTGCTGAGCTGGGAAAAGGTGGGTAGATGATGAAGAGAGGCATTATACTGGGCATATGGCAAGTTTTGTTTTTTGTGGCTTTTTTAATTCCAGCGGCATACGCGGATTTTGGGCTGATGCTTGGCTCTTTCAAGAATCGAGATAACGCTCAGAAATATAAGGAAAATTTTATCAAACAACAGAATGGCGAAAAAGAGGATGCATTCCTGCAAGAAATACAGATGCTCGGAAAGGGTACCTGGTACAGGGTCTGTCTGGGACCTTTCATAAGTCGAGAGGATGCAGTAAGGAAACAGAAGGTCTTTCAATCAAAAGGCCACGACAGCGTTATCGTTTCGGTAAAATCTACAGATATCGATCATTTTCCGCGAAGCTTGGGGGAATTGAATTCGGACTCACCAATGGCATCTTCTGGCAGTAATACTGTTCACCCGAAAAACCCGCCATTGGTTTCAGCCAATGCCTCGATCCCAAAAAACATAATCGGCAAATCCAAAGGTCGGCATGAGATCGAAGCATCCTCATCTACATCCGGCAAGGACGTAAAACCTTCCGTTAGCTCAACTAAAACGGAGTTGAGGCCCAAGGGGGAGGATCGTTCTTTAGCCAAATCGCAGGAAGAAACAGTCATTATACACGCTGGAGATATTCTGAGCATCGAAATTCCTGGTCAAAAGCAGATGAGTCATAATTACGATGTTGATCCGGGCGGTAGGATTTTTGTGATGTCGGTGGGGGAGGTCTATATTGGCGGGCTCGATCTTTCTTTGGTTGAAAAGAAAATCATCATGGTTCTCAGGCAACTTATTCCCAAAGGGGAAAAACCGGTTATAAGGCTTGTCGACAGCATGCGCTATGTAAACATCAGCGGTGGGGTCAGCTACCCGGGCTGGTACCGCGTTCCCCAAGTATCCAATCTGGATGATTTGGTAGAAATGGCGGGCGGGCTTGTTGCGGGAGCGGATTTTTCGGGAATCAAGATCAGGCGTAGCACCAAGGCCGGATTTCGGGAGATAAAAGCCAGGGGCCGAGTTTCCCTGGAGCCGAATGATGTGCTGATGGCACCCACCCCGAAAAAATACGCGAGAAAGATTGACAGTGGAGATCTTCTTTTCATTAACATTCCAGAAAAACCGAACCGAACCGAGCTGTCTGAGATAGAGAGAAAGGTAACCCAAAACCAGATTGAGGTCGATAAATCCGGTTATATATACATTCCGGAGTATGGTCACGTTTACGTGAAAAATTTGCTGACAACAGAAGTAGCCAAGCTTATCGCAAACCGGCTTCCGAAATACCTCGCTCGTTCCGCAAAAGTTCATGTGAATATCATCGAGAAACGGCATTATGCGCAGATTGGAGGGCATGTAGCAAGTCCGGGATGGTATAACATACCGGAATCCGAGAATATTCAAGGGGCACTGAGTGTGGCGGGCGGTGCAGTGGATGGGGCCATTATGAGCAAGGTTACAATTACCCGCAGGTGGGGAGGACAAACTCGAGAGGTACGTGTAAATCTTTATCAGTACACCGTTACTGGCGATGTTAGGTTGCTCACGCCCGTTCATGAAAATGATTCTATTTTTGTGCCTATTTCTGCTGCCTTTGGAGACGTAAAGCGCACGCTCAGTGCATGGGAACCCCCTCCCTCTAAGCTGGAAGAGGATACGGGCAGCAAGGTTCGTATCTTTGGCGCAGTGGACAATCCGGGAGTTTATGAACCGAAAGAAGACATGAATCTCCTTGATTTATTGATCCTGGCTGGTGGAAACAGGGTGAATGGAGACTTAGCCAAAACATTGTTGATAAGAGAGAATAAAACTGAGACATATGATCTGAACGCTTTAATACTCCAGAGCACGCAAGGATCGGCCGAAATACCAAAAGTCCAAAATGGTGATTCCGTTTACATCGGCTTTATGAAACAGGCAGGGCAGGAAATAACTGAGCCTAAGAAAATGGTTAGAATTTTTGGAGGCGTCAAAGAACCGGGGATTTTTGAGCCTAATCCTGATATGAATTTGATGGACGTATTCTCCTTGGCAAAGGGCGGTACTTATGACGCTGATTTGACAAAGGTAATGGTTATGCGTGGGGATGGTAATATGGAACAGTTTGATATGCAGGAATATCTCGACTCTAAGAGTCCCGATCCATCAAAGCTACCGAAAATCAATGGAAGCGATACGATTTATGTGGCCTATTTGCAACATTTGGGTTTGGAAAAGAAGGAACCGATCTACCTTTTAGGAAAGGTTAGTTCCCCGGGGCAATATGATCTGGCCGAGGGAAATATGACAGTTTTCCAGATGATAGCCTACGCCGGTGGTTTTGATGAGTGGGCTGATACTGAAAACATCATGATTATTAGAATGGTCAACGGAAGACAGCGCAATATCCCCTATAATCTTAGAAAAGCGCTTTCGGGAAAATATCCTGAGCTAAATATTCGATTGAGATCTTTTGATACGATTTATATACCTTAAATACGGCAAGCCGCAGTTTTTAGTTTTGGGTTTTGAGTTTTAGGTTTTTCAGTCAATGAACTTCTTGTTTTTTGTGCCAGAAAACCAGGTGATAGGATACTAAAAAGCCAGAAGTCTCAAAGTATGGAAGCTGAAAGCTTGAAGGGAAAAGTCGAGGGCCGCCAATAGTAATGGTTTTGTGATGTGATAAGTTTGAAAAGAATTCCGGGAAATAATTCTACCACTAAACCAAGCCTTGTGGCTTTCCTTATGATGTCCATCTCGTTTTCTTCTTTCTTTTTTTTTACCACCAGTCAACTTACTTCTGCATTCGGTGAACATAACACATCCACTGTGGGGCAGGTACATCTCTATTCGCTGGTAAAAAGCCATTCCCTCAGTTCAGTTGAAATAAGATCAACTGGAAACAATAAACAGAAAAAAAAGTATTCAACAAAGCCGATCAAGCCATTTGAGATTACATCCATTCAAGAATCCGTTATTGAGATTAGAAAACTCATTTTCGCTCCAACCTACGAGACTAAAACGCAAAACTGGTCAGCTAACCACATAACCATTCCAATTAAGGCACTGGGAAATGGGAGAGAGCCCTATATTAGAATGGAAAGTGGTAATGTGGAACAGGATACCTATTTGCCTTTAAAACTTTCAAGAACCCACAAAGATATCAGAAAGTCTCTATCTACTAAGGTAATGAATGGGGAAAATTTGTCCAACATTTGGAAAAAATCAGAAGGCGCCGGGGGTTCACTCGGTGATTTTTTTGAGGGTGGAACTGTTTCTACGCCGACAGAGGGGGCGTACAAGATTGAAGTAACGCCAAGGATAAGTGTAAAAGGAGAATATGACGATAATATCACTTTGCTCAATAAAAACCCAATTGCGGATTATACAACAACGGTTTCTCCCGGTCTGAAGATAAGTGCTGATTCGGGCAGCAATGGGTTAGAGCTGGATTACGAATTTGGTTGGGTTAAGTACCACAAAGAAACAAGAAATGATTACATCAAACATAGAGGGACTTTAGGATTGTGGCAGAAAATCGGCAGTCATTTAACCTTTCGGCTGACAGACAGCTATATTAAATCAAATGATTTTCTTGCAGATATTAATCAATTTCCGGTAACGCAGAGGGTTGCCAATACGCTAAGTGCTTATCAAAGGAATAATGCCAGGGCGGCATTGGATTTCCAATTTGGCCCCAAAAACAATCTTGAGGTCGGATATATCTACAATATCTTGGATAATGATGATCCTGCTCTAGAAGATGCCAGGCAGCAGGGTCCATTTGCAGCGCTATCATACTGGTTTACCCAGAAAGATGGGCTCGATTTGAGCTATGAAAATGTCAGATATGTTTATGATCAGCCTGATTACTATATTAATTGGCGGGACCTAGACGCACATAATATGCGAGGTGCCTATGTTCACCAATTTGGAGTTCGTACAGGCGGTAGCCTCTATTATGGCCTTTCCATACGGAAATCTATCGATTTCCCCATACAATATGAGATTCATGATGCAGGTGCCAGCTTTGACCATAGCTTTTCACCTTCTACATCCTTGTCATTGGGTTTGGGATATTATAAACCGACCGGCGATACATCATTGCCCGGAACGCCCGGTCTGGACCCTGGTGTAACTTCTTTAATTGAGTTTACAAAAGGTTTTCGGCGTGGGAGTTTTTCTCTAGGTGCCAGATCTGGATGGGATGATGGTTTAATGGAGGTCATACCCAGAGGGTTCACAAAATTTGGCGGCGCTTTTGCTCGTGTTGAATACACACCCGTTGAAAATGTCAATGTTTTTGCTAATGGGACATATCGGAAAAATAGATACGCGAATGAACAATTTGACATTCTTCAGAACCAAGCAACGGAAGATGAAACGTATCGGGGTCGGTGTGGCGTAAATTGGAGGTTTTATCGGTGGTTTAGCCTGGGGTTGTTTTATAATTATACAAACCGGATAAGTCCTGATCCAAATAACGAGTTTGTGGACAATAGAATCGGATTGACTTTGACGGCGCAAAAACCCTTTAAGTGGTGAAAATTCAGGAAACATCGCCAACTATGAGATTCCTTCGGGTCTAAAGTTTCAGTCGAAGATGTTTGGAATTTCTTGAAAAGATGAATATCGAATATCGAACAAGGAATGTCGAATGACGAAGGGGAAGTCAGAGTTTGATCTTGAAGACCGTTTGATTGATTTTGCTGTGCGTATAATTCGAACATCAGAATCTTTGCCGAAAAGTAAAGTTGGGAAACATATTGCGGGTCAACTTATTCGTAGCGGGACATCACCGGCACCTAATTATGGCGAAGCACAAAGCGCGGAATCCCGGTCTGACTTTATACATAAGATGAAAATATCGCTCAAAGAGTTGCGGGAAACACGAATATGGTTACTTATGATCATCAGGGCTGACCTGATAAAACCAGCATCGAAACTCAAAGCTTTGATTGATGAAAGCGACCAACTGATTTCAATTTTTGTAAAAAGTGTAAGCACCGCTAAACAAAATTTAGAGAAAACTTCATAATTCGACATTCTTTGCTCGATATCCTGGGGTTGAAGAACATATATGATTCCAAATAATTACAGGCCTTCCTGGTAAATTTTCGGTAAAGAGTTGCATGGAAAAGCACGATTGTATAGAATCGTTAACATAGCGTGAGGCTGAAAGCTTCTAACTCCAAGCCGAGAGGAAGAATCGCCCCATGATGAAAATCAACTGGCACCGCCTGTTTGGTCTGATGCTCATGGATTATTTTTCTGACCGGGGCTTTCGGGTTGAGCTGGAAAAGGACCTTTCTCTGAAGCGACAGTATCTGGATGTGGTGATTCTGGAGCAGGAGGAGGAAAAACCTGATCTGTCGGGAATTTGCGACGGTTTTGAGAATCTTGCGGTCCACAACCTGCTCAGTTACAAGTCGAAACGAGAGTCCCTGAATATATGGGCTCTGGAGGAATTGATCGCCCATTATGTGAACTATCGCAAAATTCTTGGAAGAGACCGAAAAGGAGAAACGGTTCACCTGTACGCGGTAAGCACGCGTTATCCCGTGGGTCTTTTGTCTGAAATACCGGCTGAAGAAGTTAACCCCGGCGTATGGGAAGTTCGCGTGTTGAGCCGCAACATCCGCATACTGATTTTGAGCAGACTGCCTCTGGCGCAGCGAAACGCGGTCCTGGCCTTTTTCACTTTTGATCCTGAAAAGGTTCGATTTGCGCTGGATCATTACCAGTGGCGGATTGACGATGGGTCTACAGTCGTTAACCAGTTGTTGCAAAAATATGCACTGGAGGGAATAAACATGCCTTATACCATGGAGCAATTCAGGAAGGAATATGTCGAGGCCTATCTGAAGGAATTGGATCCCGAGGAAGTGCTTTCGAAATTCGACCCTGAGGAACGAGTGAAAGGACTCAATCCTGAGGAACGAGTGAAAGGACTCAATCCTGAGGACGTGTTCTCAAAATTCGATCTGGTGGAACGGCTAAAGGGACTCAAGGTGGAGGAAATAGAGGCTTATCTTCAAAAGCTGAAGAAACGGCAAGAGCATTAAGGTAATCTTTATTTTGCCCGTTTCCGACCCAAATCTGAGCGTCAATTCTGCGAAGTTATTTTTGAGCGAGCCCTAAGGTGGCGTCCGGAGAATTTCATTATCGTACCGGCAGCAATTCAACCCTCCGATTCAGGGCTTTGCCTTCTTCGGTCCGATTGGTTGTTTTGGGTCTTGAAAAACCAAATCCCACTGCAATTAGGCGTTGGTCATTAATTCCTTTCTTAATCAGAAAATTCTTTACGGCTTTGGCTCGGTTTTCCGATAATTTTCGGTTGTACTGGCTGGACCCTACGTTGTCCGTGTGGCCCTGTATTTCGATCACCATTGTGGGATTTTCTCTCAAAACTGTTACAATTTCGTTTAAATGAGGATAGAAATCGGCCTTGATTTGATATTTGTTAAAATCGAATAGGGCTTCACTGATGATCCAGCAACCGCGTTCATCCACTTTGGCGCCTTTCGGAGTTCCAGGGCATTCATCCAGGTAGTCGGGAACACCGTCGCCGTCAGTATCCAAGGGACAACCCCGTTCGTCTACCTCAACGCCTTTGGGGGTTCCGGGGCATTCGTCTAGATAATCGGGCACTCCGTCCCCGTCCGTGTCAAAGGGGCAGCCCTTTTCATCCACCTCAACGCCCTTTGGTGTTCCAGGACATTCGTCCAAGTAGTCTGGGACCCCGTCGCCGTCTGTATCCAAAGGACAACCTCGTTCATCTACCTTGACGCCTTTTGGTGTGTTCGGGCATTCATCTTTGTAATCCGGGACACCATCGCCGTCCGAATCTCTCAGAACCGCAGGATCCACAAACATTTGGGCAACCGCCTTGGAGAGTGCCCAGTTGCAGCTGACATAGAGTTCAGGGGAGATATTGGTGGATTTGAAGTTTCGCAATTGTTCCTGCAAGGTTTGGACTTGTAGATTCAAGTTGCAGCCCACATCATGGAAATTCCAGAAAAGATGAACATGATCGATGGCAAGTTGAAGGATTTGAGGAGGACCTTCAACCATAAGCAGGTCTCTGTTTTGGAGGGCTTCTTCAAGTTTCCAATGCGCTTCTTTCCATCTTTCAGCGGTTGCAAAAAAAGTGAACACATTGGGTCCGGTTTGGTCGAGGATCATATCTTCTTTGTGGATTTCTGACTTTATGAGTTGTATTACAGCGTCTGGGGGATCCTGGCCGGCGATTGAAAAATACGTTGTCTTGCATTGGGGGTCATTGTTGGAAAAATTAAAGGATACAGCGTCGGTTTTTGATCCACCTGGGGCTGGCTCTTTTTTCTTTCTATTTGGAGTTGTATCCTTACCTTTCCTGGGTTCACCTGCACATTGATCTTTGTAGTCTGGAATGCCGTCCCCATCTGTGTCTAGCGGGCATCCTTTATAGTCTACAGCAATCCCTTCAGGGGTCTCGGGGCACTGATCCTTTGCGTCAAATATCCCATCCTGATCAGTGTCCAGTGGGCAACCGGTCTTTTTAAGGTCCGTATATAGGGTTCCAGTGATATCACCGGCGCTATTGGTGCAAATGCCAAGTGCAAACACCGTGGCCGCATTGACGTTTACAATTTTACCGCGATTCTTAAGCTCAGTTTGGAGCATTTCTATGGCGGCATCTGTCCAACGATGGTAATTGGCCTGCCAATCGTGGGTGTAAGCGCCAATGAAGATGTCTTTATCGTCGGCCTGGTTCACCAGGTTTACATAGCTGTGGGTATTGAATTCCGGGTTCAAGGTTTTCTTGACTGAAACAGGTTGTGCTTTCGGAATGTAGAAACGATCAGGGGTTGCTGCGCAGCCCGTAATAGCAATAAGTATGAAAAGAGAAAAAAAATTGATCGATGTCTGAAATTTGTTTTTGGGCATGATTAAAAACCTTACAAGAGTGTTATAGATAGTGCCCGAATGAAAACTGTCTTTTTCGCCAATCTCTGCGTCAGATAAAAATTTTAATCCTCAAAATACCAAATGTATTCCTGCGGTTAAAATTTTGATCTTCCTTGACCTTGACAAAAAATTCTAGTTTTCGTTCAGACACTAGGTAGCTCTTTCTCGATGTTTGAGTCGGTGTCAGAATATTCTCTCATTTTTACTCTTCTAAATCTCTAACCACATCCTCATTAGGAACCCAACGGTTTCCCTTTTCTTCACAGGTCTTTTTGTCTTTGGCCAAAGGCATCCAGGTCCCTCCCATTTCCTGACAGGCTCTTTCGTCTGAGGCTTCGGGCATCCATGTATTGTCCTGCTTTTCGCAGGTGGGTTGGTCAAGGGCCGGGATCCATTTTCCACCATTTGCCTTACATTCCGTTCGATCATTAGCGGTTGCGCCTTTGCAGGAAGCCTCCCCAACAGGATTGCCAAACTGGTCCTCACAGAAGCCCACATCCCGTCTGCCGTCCTCGCCCATGCAGAACGCTTCATCAGGCTTTCCGTCGGGACCGATACAGTAAGCACAGAAATAGGCCTCACCAATCAGAAAAGGTCCATCCCCCATATTGACAAACACATGGCTTGCACCCAGTTCGGCGGCATTGTCCATGAGTTCATTGAGAGCGCCGGCATAGAAGGTGTCCCCCAGAAAACCCCAGGAAAAGACGCAGCAATAGGGAAAAAGCGCGGAACCCCTGACATTCCCCAGAAAATCGCATTGATTGACAACTTTGCGAATCTGCTCGACATTAACCAGGTGAACCTGTGAAGCCCTTGTGGACAAGGGAGGACCGCAGGAAGTGAGAATAGTGGAAAGGGATATCAGAAAAAGAACCATCAGCCCTGCTTTGGCTAGAAACGCCAAGTTCTTGTTATTCAGCATAGCGTCCTCATTAGATTTCGAGCAGATATCAAATGATTTTTGTCTCTATTTATGGTTGTTCGTTTGTGGTTTTACACTGTGAACCGGCAACTGCAAACCGTAAACTTTTGCCGATTATAAGTTTAATACGTTTTCATGTCAACAAACCTGTTATGGTAAATTCAGAGGCTTGGAATGCTGCCGTAAATGGGCAGATGAACCGCATCGTTGATATCTTTTTCGTGTCGAATCGGCCCTTTCAAAAAGTCAAAAATCAGCACGATTGCCAATCCAACCGCAAGGGACATCATGACACCCACCAGCAAAACCTTTTGTTTGGCACTTTTCGAAGGGCGAAGTGGGATCATGGGGGCACTCAAAACATGAATGTTCACCAGAACGCCTGCTTCCCTCACCCTGGCCTCCAGATAAATTCGATCCAACCGGTCGTAATGCTCCTTGGCCACTTCATAATTGGACAAAAGCGTGTTCAGTTGCGCCTGGATCTCCGTATCCGGCGTCATTCTTAAATCCGCCGGGATCTGGTAGTGATTCCGAAATTTGACCAATGCCTGCTCAGCCTTTTCGAAGGTTTGCTGCGCGGCATTTTTTTGCTCCAGTGTAAATGATATTTTTCCTTGAACACCTTTCTTGTTTTCTTCCAGGTTCATGGCCAATAAAACATCCAGGTAACTTTTGACCAGAATGGGGGCCAGGTTTTTTTCAAGAGTCGCACCGGTAATCCAGACCATGGCGATGTTGGAATTTACCCGGATGCCGACACGCTTTTCCAACTCCTGCAGGTAGCGGTTGTCTTCATCCGGTGTAGAACTGGGGCTCTCTTTTTTGTCGTCGGATTTCTTGCTTCTGCCGAGGATTGTTCTGACCAGGTTTCGAAGACCGGCCAGAATCTGGGAGCGCAAATCCAGTGGGAGTTCCAGATCGAGCTTGACGTCGTCGGGCAGAATCTTCAAAACCTCTTTTGCAAAGGACTTGCTTTTGAGTTTTTCTTCTACCGCTATAACATAGGGGGCCTTGGCTTTTCTGGGCGACATGGTGCCTTGACGTATGGACATGGCTTCGTTGAAGGGTTGTTCGATCTGAAGTGCTGTCCCGCTGATAAACTGGGGTTTGATAAAGGAGGAGAGCAGCAAAGTGATCAAGAGGCCCGCCACAAAAAAAATAATGATAATCCATTTGTTCTCTAGAAGCGGTACGCCGAATTTGGCGACATAAAAGGAAACGTCAAGTTTTTTGGTAGTTTCTTTTTTTTCTTCCATGTCTCAGTCCACCTAAAGCGGCAAGCCGCCGTTTTAAGTTTCGGGTTTTAAGTTTTAGGTTTTTCAGTCAATGAACTTCTTGTTTTTTGTGACAGAAAACCAGGAGATAATGCACTAAAATTGGCGATTGTAGACAATGCCGTCTATTTTCCCGCCGTCACGGGTGATGGCCTCAACACTCTCTGTTATCTGGTCTGATGAGGTCCGTTTGTCCTGAACCACCATGACCACCATGTCGCAGGTGAAGGATAAAAAAACCGGGTCCACATTATTTCTGTTTTTGTTGAGTACCGGCGATGAGTCCATGAGGATCAGATCGTATGCCGCTCTCATTTCCTGAAACATGTTTTCCATAAAATCCGGCGTAATTTTAAGGTATAGTTCGTTGTCCCAGCCGCCGGCTGTGATCACCTTTAATTCAGAAAATCCCGTATCCTTGACAGCTTCCTGCCAGCTTAAAGAACCTGAAACCAATTCCGTAAAGCCCTGCTCCCGCTCCAGACCGAAAGGGATGTGGAGTTGCGGTCTGCGCATGTTTAAATCCACCAGCAGGGTTTTCATCTTTGTGAAATAGGCGATATTGAAACCGAGCAGGCTGATCAAAAAAGTATTCCCGGCGTCGTCATGGGGGGTGACAAACACAACAGTTTTTTCATTCGTTTTTTCAAGCTCATTAACAATATTTTCCCTGATGCGGTTGACTTCCGAATATACACACCCGGCTTTCAGTCGGCCGGCGGAAAGGGATTTGGCTACAGCTTGGGGATCTGTGGATGGCGGTCCCCCGTTTTTCTTTCCAAGGGTTTTGGCTTTGCCGACCAGTTCTTTGGCAGATGTGTTTACTTTGCGATAGAAAGTTGAAACCTTTTTTAAATCCTTAAAAACAGATGGTTTTGAAAAAGGTTTTTTGGATGAGGCTTTCTGTTCTGTTTCGAGCGGAAGATCATCGGATAATGTTGATTCAGAGGGTTCTCTGGTTTGGGGTGCTTTTTCATCAACGAGGTTTACATCCTTCGGGGGAGGGTGGTTTTTTTTGACGCTGATATAGTCTGTGTCAACGCCGTTCAATGAAATGAGGTCTTCCACATGCGGTGCTTTTTCAGATTCAACCGTGCCACCGGAGATGTCGGCAATGTCGAACCCTCCCATGTGGTTAAATTCGTCAAAAACCACCCCCTCTTCATCTTTTTCCACAGACCTTCGAAGTATATTGATAGCATCCATGTCGATCCCTTCAAAGGGATCCACATCAATGGGCTTTGGAATAGATCCAAACAGGTCTTTGGTGGTCACATTGCCGTTGCTACTGTTCTCTGTCGGCTTCTCTCCGGACAATTTCGATGACCTCCTCTGCCAGCGCAGCGTGATCTTTTGCCCCATATTTGCTCGGATCAAACTCGAATATGGTTTTCCGTTTCATATGGGCGCGATCGATGTCAATGTTGATCCGAATGGTTGTCTGGAAAACATTAATCCCTTTGGCATCAAAAAAATTGATAATTCTATCCCGGTTTTTCACATAGATGTTGGCCCGCGAATCATATTTAGTTAGAAGTACGCCCATCAGTTTCAATTTGCCGTTCTGGCTGCGCATGTTCTGCAAGATGCGAAGGAAGGTGGCCAGTCCGTCCAGAGCGAACTGATCGGAGGTGGGAATGGGGATAATGGCGTAGTCGGATATCATGAGTGCGTTGTTCACCATACAGCCGATGTTGGGCGGCGTGTCAATCAGCACAAAATCATATTTTTGAAGCCCTTTGTCGTTTCGGGTGAGTCTCAAAAACCCCAGGATTGAATCCGGGGTATTGGAAGCAGTCCTCTCCCAGAGCATGCAACGGATGGTATTCGGGATAATGTCCACATTATCATTGGAGGTGCCGCAGGCCATTGAAGACATGTCTGCTTCTCCCACAGGGGCTTCCAATGCCTTTACCAGGGAAAATTGTTCTCTTAAGGCAATCTCTTTTAACAGTATAGAGGTGCAATTGCCCTGTGGATCTGCATCGATGACCAGGACTTTAAGGCCTTTTCTGCCAAGCGCATCCGCTAAATTGAGGGTGGTGGTGGTTTTGCCGACCCCCCCTTTTTGGTTCCCTATGGTAATGATGTCAGGCACCTGTAACCTCCGCTGGAGCTGAATCGTTTTTGACTATTTTCGGTATGAAAACGTGGCTGAACGACATTTAAAAATAAGTTGCAATTTCTTGCATGAAATCACCGAAAACACACTTTTAATCCACATTTCACACCTCAATAGCACAAAATAGAATATGGGTCAAGCGAAATCAGCCTGATTCATAGAAAAACATCAGACTAATTCGCAAGATTGAAATTTGACACTCTATCAGATTCAATAGATAACTCATACAATATAGGTGGGTTATTGTCTTCTGCGATATTTTGTTGGATAATTGAATTTGCTTTGAACGGGGTATTTTCTAAAAATAAGCATCAGGGCATATTTTTTAGCCGAGTCAGGGAAGGCGATCTCATAAGAAGTGCATGGGTCATTTAGATTCGCTCCAGATCTTGCATTTCCTTTTGAAATCATGATATTTTACGGACTAGCGTTTTTCAGGTCGAAAGTTAAGCAACGACGAATATCGAACAAGGAATGTCGAATGTCGAAGGACCGCTTGGAACAGCAGAGAGCGACGGGAATATTTTCAACATATTCCGCGTTCATGTTTTCGCCCGTAATCATCCTTATCGGTTTTCTTTACCACGATGTGATTGGACGTCTCGTGCATATCTGGGTTACGGACAGTGATCAGGCTCATGGGCTGCTGCTCGTTGCGGTTGCGGGTTATCTGGTGTTTCATCGTAGAAAGAGGATCAGCCAAATCAAACCCGAGACATGGCTGCCCGGTTTGTTTATCATGGTGGGGGCGATGGCGCTCCTGCTCATGGGACAGGTGGTGGTTGAATATTTTGTCACGCGGGCTTCTTTAATCATTCTGCTGGCCGGCATCATCGGCTTTCTGCTCGGCAAGAATGTGCTAAAAGTATGCCTTTTCCCTCTTTTTCTGTTTCTGTTGGCCATACCCCTGCCGGCCATTGTGGTGAACAGCCTGACGTTGCCCCTCAAGGCCCTGGTTAGTTCATTGGCCGCAGAAATGCTGCGTGCCATGGGGGTCTCCATACTTCAAGAAGGAAACATTCTTAAGACGCCCCAGATAATGCTTGAAGTGGTGAACGCCTGCAGCGGGATTCGTTCAGTCTTTTCCCTGTTTGTTCTGGCGCTGCTTTTTTCTTCAGATATGGATGGATATATTCAAAAGGCACTTTTGCTGATCATAACCATCCCGCTGGCTATTTTTACCAATGCGCTCAGAATTACCGCAACGGGTATGCTGGCGACCCATTGGGATCCGAAAACGGCTTTAGGGTTTTATCACGGTTTCAGTGGATGGGTGATTTTTGCTTTATCCCTGGTGTTGCTGTTGCTTTTGAAATGGATGATTGCATCTTTGGCTTCCGGCAGGAATCGTAAGGGAACTGGAAGAAAATAATATACGCATATCGCGCAGAGCTTTTGTTCGTCATCAAGGCGTGATAACAGGTGCATAGTGAGCTATGTGCCTGTTGTCACAACGTAGAAGACGGGCAAAAGGGCAAACAGGATGCGTAGATTATTTTTTGGAAGTTCCCTAAGAAGGCTTAGGTCCATATTCGTATGAAAAGTAAATCACCCTTCATTATCACCATCATTCTTCTGGGTTTGGGGTTGTTTGCCAGGGGATGGATAGAAAATCGGCAGCAATCAGCCCCGAAAATGGAATTAATTCCTTTTGAGCAAAACCTGGGCGACTGGAAAGGGACTGACTTGAAGCTGGATGCCGATGTGGTGGAGATGCTCAACCCGGACCAGATCGTGTTCAGGCGCTATCAGAACCCTTCCGGCAGGTCAGTTGATTTGTACGGCGCTTTTTACGGATCCCAGGGGGCCGGCCGAACCATGCATTCGCCTCTCAACTGCTATCCGGGAAGCGGTTGGGAGATTGTGGGGAAAGGCAAGGTTCGTCTCCAAGAGCCGGGTGGTGATGACAATGGTCTTGAGGTCAGGAAATTGATTCTTAGAAAGGGCCTGGCCAGGCGACTCCTATATTATTGGTATTATGCCGGTGGAAAGACGGCTTCTAACCAGTATATAAATAAAGCACTGACCCTCTATGGGGCACTGGTTAACGGAAGAACCGACGGCGGTCTGGTCACCGTGTCCACGATTCAGGACGATGCAGGCTTGAACCAGGAATATCTTGAAAAGGATTTTATCCCCACTTTACTTGAATATTTGTCGAAACAGCCCATAAGCGCTAAAAGATGATCCAATAATGGCCCCATAATGATATTTCTTGATGTAGACTGTGGATATATAGTAATTTGCGGCTGACGGTTGAGAGAACCGGCAACCGAAAATGCTTGTCACCCTTCCCAAGGAGTTAAAGATGAAAGCAAAGAAAGCCTTTAAAATAATCATATTGATGTCATCTTTTCTGTTTTTATTCGGTTGTTCTTTGTTTGAAAGCGATAAGGAAAAGGCGGATCGGTTTGTTCAGCTGGGTATGGAGGCGCAAAAAGAGAATAAAACGGATGAAGCGATTATCCAATTCAAAAACGCACTTCAAAAGGACCCCCTTCATCCGGTTGCCCATTATAAATTGGGGGAAATTTATTTCGAGGCAGACAAACCGCAATTGGCGGCCATGGAGTTAAATCTCGCAGTAAGCCAGGACTCCGGAATGACGAAGGCCAAACAATTGCTGGCAAAACTTTACTTTCGTTATGGGGCCTATGACAGAGCGATTCCATTGCTGAAGGAGCTGGCGGAAGGTGAGAAACCGGATCTTGAAACGGTTCTCATGCTGGGAAACGCGTTGGTGAATACGGGCGAAGGCGCCGAGGCCAAGGCGGTTCTGAAAAAAGCTGAAAAAGCACATCCCGACAATGTGGAGGTGAAAATAAGCTTAGCGCGGGCGCTTCTTTTGATGGACCAGCCGAAACAGGCCCGGAAGATGATGGAGAAAGCCGCCTCTTTGAAGCCCAAGGATATTTCCATTCAGGTGTTGTTGGCCCGGTTCTATGAAAATACAGGACTTTATGATGCGGCACAGGACAAGCTTCTGGCAATAAAAAAGGGCTTTCCCAATAATCCTGTAGCGTACCTTGCTCTGGCGCGATTTTATCTTCGAAGAAACCGGTTGAGTGATTCTGAAAAAGCGCTGCAGGAAGCTATAGCCACAGGGCTTAAAGATAAGAGCCTGTATCATGCCCTGGGCCTCATTCAACATAAGAAAAAAGACTACCAGGCTGCGCTCAAAAGCTTCAAGGATGCCGTTTCAGCATCTCCCAATGACCAGAAAAGCCTCATCCTGCTGGCCGATTACTATATCTTTTTGAAAGATTATCCGAAGGCCAAAGCAACTTATGAAAAAGTTGCCGAAAAGTGGCCGCAGCTAATGCCTGTGAAATCCAAAATTGCGGAACTCTTCATCGCGGAACGGGACTACGACCAGGCCCTGGCGCAGGTTCAAAAAATACTGGCGGAAGACCCGGATTATGCCAGGGGATATGTCCTAAGAGGCCTGTTGTGGCTCAAAAAAGGGGAAACCAACAAGGCAAGGGATCAGTTTTTGAAGGCGCGCGATCTGGACCCGTCATCCGGTGAGGGAGATTATTTTTACGGGTTGACCTTCCTCAACAAACGCGATTACAGGATGAGCCTGTCGGAAATCCTGAAAGCCCTTGAAAAGGACCCCGGTTCCCCCAAGATCCGACTGGCATTGGCCTATATTTACTTCAGGACTGCAAAGCTCTCTTTGGCATTGACAGAACTCAACAATGTTCTGGGCGTTCAGCCGGACAACCTTCGCGCCCGTATACTGCGGGCCAGGGTTTATGCCGCCGCTAGAGAATATGAAAAAGCCGAAGCCGATTATCAATATCTCATAGAGAAAAACCCTGATTCCAAGGTCTTTCGGCTCAGGTTGGCGCAGGTCTACCGTGCGCAGGGCAGGCTGGACCAGGCGTTTAAGGGGTTTGAGGCGTTGTTAGAGAATGATGATACGGCGTTTACGTCGCTCAAAGGTATCACCGGTATCTATGTGAGCCGAAAGGAATTTGGCAAGGCCGTCAATCTGCTCGACCGCGAAATGAAAAAACAACCGCAAAACCTGCAAATCGGCTTGCTGAAAGTGGCTGTTCTGCTGGCACAGAAGAGATATGCTTCAGCAGAAAAGACGCTCGATAAACTCGTCGAAAAACACCCGCAAGCCATTGAGCCATTGATTTTATCGGCAAACCTCCACATGAACCGCCAGGACGCGCGGCAGGACTATGGTGCAGCCTTAAAGATGTTTCAACGAATCATCGGCATCGATCCCAAAAACATTCCGGCCCGCATGAGAATGGCTTATCTTTACAAGAAACTGGGAGACATGGACAACGCGGTTTCGTCCTACGAAGCGGTTTTAAAAATCAATGAAAATTACGCGCCTGCTGCCAATGATCTGGCTTATTTGTACGCGGACCGGGGTCAGAATTTAGATAAGGCCCTGGCGCTTGCCAAGAAAGCACAGCAGCTCATTCCCGATAATCCGGATGTGGAAGACACGTTGGGATGGGTGTATCTTAAAAGAGGCTCTCTGCTCCTGGCAAACCGTCACCTTCAGAGCGCCATTTCTCAACGGCCAAATCAACCTTTGTTCCGTTTTCATCTGGGGTTGGTGCTCTACGAGCAGAACAATGCCAAAAAAGCGGCCGGTGAGTTGAAAGAAGCCATAAAACTGGGGCTCGGAAAGAATGACTTGGAACAGGCCAGGAAGCTGCTGCAGGCCATGAAAGACCCGGCCCATCGTTATGTGGACATCCTTAACGAACTGGACCGTGCACTTAAAGACCAGAATCTGGATCATGCGTTGTCATTGGCTAAAAAGGCACAGGAACTGATGCCGGACAGTCCTGAGATTGCGGATAAAATGGGAACCATTTATCTGAAAAAAGGATCCTTCCTGCTGGCAAAGAACAAATTCCAGGAGGCCGTAGCGGGCATGCCGAAAAACCCCCTTTTCCGTTTTCACATGGGGCTTCTGCTGTATGAGGAGCAGGATTTTGTAAAAGCCGGAAAAGCTTTCGAAAAATCACTGAAGCTGGGGTTGAAGCCGGAAGAAGCGACCATCGCAGAAGACCTTATCAAAAAGGCCCAAGCCCAAAAAGAGTAAACAGGGTGCGGTTTGGCATTTAAACAAATATCTCACCCGGAGCAACCATGAGAAAGCGGGTTACAGCGATTGTTTTCATGACGGCTTTTTTGTGGACGTTCCAAGCCGATGCCGGCCCCATTGGCGATAGTCCCAGAATATGGCCGGAATTCCAATACCGGGATGGTAAAGCCGAATCACCGTTCTCAGACGTCCTGGATGAAGCAGACGATGAAATTTCGGCTATGGACCTGGTGTTCGGGGAGGTTGATTCTCCCAAAAAAAATGCGGGCGTCGTAGGGTTGCCGCCCGAAGAAGACCTCGCGAAAATCCCTTTCAGCGCCTTCATTTTTACCTATGGTGCTTATCTGCATCGATGGAATATTCCCCGGCACCAGATGCCTCAAGAAATGCCCGTCTTTCAGGAAAGGCCCTTTGATTACAGGGGGCCGCCGCCCGAGCCGAAACCACCGCCCGCTATTCCGCAGGAAGAAGGCGGTAAACACCGATATCCCGAAGAGCTGATGGCATCCAGCCACGTGCATCCCACGGGTTTGGTTGACACATTTGAACTTGAATATGCCCTCCAGCTGGAAGCGGACGCGGCCCGTTTCATGTATCCTTATGCCCCGAAAGATGCGCCGGAGGCCGTACAACGGATTTATATGTATGGTGAAGTGTCCCCGGGTACCGGTGCAGGTGGTGTGGGATATGGCCCCGCTCAGCAGCAGTATGGATATCAATATCCTGCCGGTGGCGCCGGACACGGCTATGGGCCGGGATATGGCGCTGGCGGTGAACCTCAAAAGCGAAAAAAAGAAGGAAAAGGTGGAGTCGAAACGTTTAAACAGAAAGGCACACCAGGCGTCATCAAGGATCGTCCTTATGCCATGATTCTCTTGGGCGCCGGTCTGGCAGCCGTTGCGTCTTTATTCAGAATGTTCAGGTTGAGTCTTTTTATTCTGGTGGGCTGGATGGTGTTTTACGGAAAAGATCTGTGGCTTATTATTGCGGAGTTGCAGTAATTTTCAGGTATTTCCAGTCTTGTATCATATCCCCTTTCGAGACGGCTTGATCCCGGTTTTTTCTTTTATATTTTTTAAATAACTGTCTCGCTGGCCGGTTGTTTTGTAGGTGACGTAAACATCGTAGGTCTGGTATTTGCTGGCCTGGATTTCAAGGGGAAGCGCTTCAACCGCCCTTTCGAGGTAGGAGGCAAAGCCTGCTGCTTCGTCAAAGGATTCAAACCGCATGATGAGTTCCCTGTGGGCTTTCACGTAAGGTTTGGAAAGCACCACCTTTAAATGCCGGAAGATATAGGCCGCATACCACTTGGCACCTGCAGGAACCCGCCTTTTAGGGCTGATGGCATTGGGGCCGTAATTGTACGCTGCAATGGCCAGAAACAGGTCGCCGTCAAATTTATCCATAAGCCATGACATGTATCGGGCACCGGCGTTGATGCTGACCGCGGGGTTGAAAAGATCCTCCCGGTGCATGATACCCAGATCATTGGCCGTGCCGGGCCATTTGATCTGCATGAGCCCGAGGCATTCCTTGTGGCTGCGGGCGTCAGGATCAAAACCGGATTCACCGCGCGCCATGGCCACCAGCAGGGGAACCGGCAGGTTGTACTTTCGGGCCGCATCCGCGAAACAATCCATGTAGGGATAATTGCCGTGAACCCGGGCCGATTTCTTTTTGTCGGAAAATGCTTTCCAATGCCGTCGGATTTCAGCCTCGGTGCTGTCCGTCGTTTTGCCCAGTTTTCCCCAGGAGATTCCTCCGGATGCGCAAAGGAAAAAGCAAAGGATTAGGATTAGCACAAAAAGAGATTTTGGATTGGCTCTTTGCATCATCAATGCTCTAATCCGAATAAACTGAAAAGGTTTTCAAGCTCTCCGGGAGGTAATTTCCTTCATCCTTGCCTCAATAATCTTTTCTTCATGCTTTCTTTTTTTGGCGGAGGCCTCTTTTACTTTTCCCATAAGTATGTCCATATCACAGGGCTTCATCAAATAGTCAAAAGCGCCCAGCTTCATGCCCTCTATGCCGGTTTCAACGGTGGCATGGCCGGTCAGCATGATCACTTCCTGGAGGGGAAATTTTTTCCGGATCTCCCCAAGGGTTTCAATCCCATCCATCCCGGGCATCTTCACGTCCAGGATAACCACCTCAATGCTGCTGTCCTCCCTAAGAACATCAAGCGCCTCGGAACCGCTGAATGAGGTGGCGATATTGACATCTCTTTTCTTTAAACGCCGGGCCATCGCCTCCACGAAAGGAATTTCATCATCAACCAAAAGCACATTTGCTATTGCCATAACCTTTTCTCCTCATTTGTTCTATTATGGAAACCTTTCCTGGCTATGGTATTGTCACCGGCATTCCCATGAGGGGCCAGATGACATAAACGGCCAACGCTGTCACAGCCATCAACATGATGCTGGCCGGAATGCCGTATAGAAAAAACTCACCGGTGGAAAACTGTTTTGAATCGTATGCGATGGCATTGGGTGCGGCGCCTACCAGCAGCAGGAAGGGCATACCTGCAACGACGAGGGAGGCGAAAAGGATCACCTCGGGTGCCACATGCAGGTAGGGCGCGATAACCAGGGCCACAGGAAGCGAAATGGCGATGGCGGCCACGTTCATAATAAAGTTGGTCATCATCATCACGAAAAAGGCGATGCTCATGACAAAAACAAACCAGCTGGCCTCTTGGAACATGGCGAGCCAGTTGACGGCGAGCCACTTGGCGGCCCCCGTATCCCACAGGCAGAACCCGATGCTCATGGCCCCGCCGAAGAGAAGGATGATATTCCAGGGGATATCTTCCAGATCGTCCACATCCAGGATGCCGACGATAAAAAACAGGATGGTGGATACCAAAATAATGGCGGTCTTGTTGATGGGTTGAAGAGCGGGGATAAAGGAGCGCAGGCTCATGACCAGGATACAACCGAATACAATAACGGCTGCCAGGATTTCCTTCTTGGTAATGGACCCCAGTTCAGAGTTCAACTGTTTTGCTTTTTCTCTCAAGCCGGGGATCACTTTCTTTTCAGGTTTCAGGAATACCATGAAGAAACCCCATAACAAAAAGGTCATGAGCCAGCCGATGGGGAACATGTAGTAGGTCAGTTCAAAAAAACTGACTTCCTTGCCGACCACGTCAGTGTAAAAACCGAGGGCAACTGCGCCTCTGGCGGCCCCCAGCAGGGTCACAATGCTGCCGGCACCGGCCACATAGGCCATCCCCATGAAAAGGCCCTTGCCGAATTTCGTCTGCTTGTTCCCTTCGCCATAAAGGGCGTAAATGGATATGAGCAGCGGGTAAATGGTCGCAGCCACAGCCGTATGGGCCATGATGTGGGTGAGGGCCGCTGTCACGACGAAACAGCCCAGGTATATCATGCTTGTTTTTTCCCCCACAACGATCAACATTTTGTAGGCAAGCCGTTTGGTTAACCCCACTTTGGTGAAGACCAGGCCGATGACGATGGAGGCAAAAATAAACATGACGGAAGGGACCATAAAATCCGTAAAGGCCACCTTTGCCGGTCGGATCAGGAACATGGCTTGAAGAACACCGATCGCCAGACTGGTAACCCCGATGGGCACCACTTCAAACACCCACCAGGTTCCCGCCAGCAGGAAGACCGCTAATGCGCCTTTTGCCTCTTTGCTTAAGGGGAAATGTTTCCCCATTGGGTCAACCGCATCGGGCCAAGATGAGGACGTATAGACAATAATAAACAGAAAAACCCCTACCAGAAGAAAAATGATCTTCGTCCAGTTGATTTTGGATTTTTCATCCGCTGAAGTGAAGTCGTTCGACATGTATTAAAACCTCCGTCTGATTTGTAAAAAAATGGTCAAGGCGGAATGAATTGCCTGATTTATAATGTTAAAGGCTGCAGGTGGTTTTCATGGTCTGAAAGATGGCGTTAAAAACATCCGTCAACTTCAAAATACCGATAATCTGGTCCCCCCGGGTCACGAGCAGGGATTGATGGTTCCCCAACACCAATTGATGGCAAGCCATCTCCAGAGAGGCATCCTCACTCACATATTCCCCCTCGCCGGGGGTATGCATGAAATCTCTGACTTTTATGTCGGCAGCTTTCCTACAGATGTCGGTGAGTGGCTTTTCCCACAAATAGTTCTGCTCCAGTATGGACGAAATGAATTTCCGGCTCAGGCCGAATCGCGACAGGGACTTAATATCTCCCATTTCACCATATTTGGGTTCCAAGGCTTTTATGATATCCAATTGGCCCAGTTTGCCCACAATTCGGTTTTTCGGGCCATATACCAATACGGCCCTGTGCTTATAGGGCAAGTGTAAGAATTTTTCCTGGGCCTCCTCTAAGGCTAGAACGGCTTCGTAGAGGGTCGCGCTGTCCGGGACGGTGGCGTACTCTTCAAGAGGCACCATAAGGTCTTTTATCATCATTGTTTCCATAATTCACTTTCCTCACGTTAACGGCATTTTGGCGACGGATCATAAAAATTCCATTGATCAAAGTCAAGCGATTTACGTCTGTACCGTTGATCTTATGGCCGGCTTTTTGTGAATATTCGGGGGATGCGATTTTAAAACCATTGAAAACTGAACCCACAATGATTTATGATGGCGTCGTAAGAAGTCCCATCTACTGCGTTGCAGCAATTTTTCAGAATCTCAACATACTACATGTATGCCTACGATCCTGAAAAACCGCTACGCCTTGTATATGGAACCTTTTACAAAGCCATCTTTAGACAGTGTCCATCCACAAATGGTTAAGATGTAAAAGATATCAGCCTGATCAGGAGCTTAAATTATGTCACAGCATGTGGTGGTTGTCGGAGCAGTTGCACTGGGTCCAAAAGCAGCTTGCCGTTTCAAGAGGCTTGAACCCGATTCAAAGGTTACAATGGTGGATCAGTCGGATCTCATTTCCTACGGGGGTTGCGGAATTCCCTATTTTGTATCCGGAGACGTCAGTGATGCAAGCCAGCTTCAGTCAACCAGTTTTCATATGGTTCGCGATGCGAAGTTTTTCCAGAGTGTTAAAGACATCGATGTGTTGACCAACACCGGGGTTTTATCCATCGATCGAAACAGCAAAACCGTAAAAGTGCGAAATGTACTGGACCAGCGGGAAGAAGACCTGCCCTACGATCAACTGGTGCTGGCCACCGGCAGTCGCCCCAAGCGATTACCCGTCCCCGGTGCCGACTTGAAAGGGGTTTTTACGGTATCGAATCTCAATGAAGCCATGGCCATCAAGCAGGGGCTCGCTGACGGCGAGGTTGAAAAAGCCGTGGTTATCGGGGCCGGCGCCATCGGACTTGAAATGGCGGAAGCCCTGGCGGATTTGTGGGGAATTGAAACCACGGTTATCGAGGTCGCCGATCAGATCCTGCCCGGTATCGTCAGCCCGAATATAGCCCGCATGGCCCAGTGTCATCTGGATGAAAATGATATTGCTGTTCGCCTGGATGAAATGGTTCAGCGGCTTGAAGGAACGGATCGTGTGGAAAAGGTCACGACCGACAAGGGGACCATCGATGCGGATATGGTGATCATGGCGGTCGGTGTTGCTCCGAACGGTGAACTGGCCAAAGCGGCCGGACTCGAGGTTTCAGCCAGTGGGGCCATTGTGGTCAATGAACGGATGCAAACATCCGATCCTCATATTTTTGCCGGGGGTGACTGTGTGGAGATTCCCCATCTTCTCACCGGAAAACCGGGATATTTTCCATCCGGTTCTCTCGCCAACCGGCAGGGACGGGTTATCGGTACCAATCTGGCGGGCGGAAACGCAAAATTCGAGGGGGCTGTGGGGACCTTCATTATGAAAGTTTTTGAAATGTCCTTAGCCAGTGCGGGTATGAGCCTGAAAACAGCGAAAGCTGAAGGATCAGATGCGTTGAGCGTGTTTGTTTCACAGTTTGACCGGGCACATTTCTATCCGGAAAAAAACCTCATGTACATGGAACTCATCGTGGATCGGAAAACAGAGAAAGTTCTGGGGGTTCAGGGGCTTGGAAGTATGACAGACGCCGTTTTCGCCAGGGTCAATGCCGTGGCGGCCATCCTCAAATACAGCCCCACCACCGCGGATATCAGCAACCTGGAACTTCTTTATGCCCCACCCTTTTCAGCGGCCATGGACATCGTGAACGCTCTGGGCAATACGGCTGAAAACGTTTTGAGAGGAAAAAATAAGCTGATTGATGTGGACCAGTTCGCAAAATGGTGGCAGGATAGAGACGGTAGTGACGCCGTTTTTCTGGATTGTCGGGGCTGGGGAAATGCCAAACCCTTTGCGGAAAAGTACCCGGATGACTGGAAAAGCATCCCCCAGGATGAGCTCAGTGTGCGTATGGACGAGGTCCCCAGGGACAAGCCCCTGGTTCTCATATGTAATACGGGGGTTCGTTCTTACGAAGCGCAATTGAACCTGCGGCAGAAGGGCATTACCAATACCTATAATCTTCAGGGGGGTATGGCCACCGTCAAGAAGTGGGGCTTCGACCTTTTGTGAACGGACACTAAATAATGAGGGAGGTATCGGCACATGGATTTCAGCATCATGCAAAAAACGCTAAAGGACTGTGCCCTATTTCGAGGTTTGGATCAGGGCCAGTTGGGCCTTCTGGCCATGAGTGCCGAAGCGAAAGAGTTTGCAACAGACGATATTGTCTATCGGCAGGGAGATGATGCCGGCGGTCTCTTTGCCCTGATTGTGTCGGGGAAACTGGAGGCGAGCACCCAACAGGGCTATGTGTTGAAAACCCTGGGTAGCGGTGAAATCATTGGTGAAGTGGGGACCATCAGCCAGCAGGGAAAACGTACGGTAACGTTGAAAGCGGTTGAACCGGCAACCCTCCTCCAATGGAATATTCAGGATATCGGCGATACATCTCCGTCCTTGCTGAAAAAACTCAAGGATCTGGCGTGGCGGCGAATCAAAGACTTCAATGAATAGGGTGCAGGGGACAGTTGTCAGGGGGCAGGATGAAATTCGAAACTGATTTTTCTGCACCCTGACAACTGCACCCTGTAAAAGATTAATAGTGTACCCTTGCAATGGATGAAACGCTCTGTTATTCTGCTCTTCAGAGAATATGACGGTTTGATTCTTGAAAAGGAAAGGGGGTGAATTTCATAGGATATCAGCGGTTCTTTGATCAAAACCTTTTAAATGAGAAGGAGGGTTACGATGGCTGGAAGTACATACAAAATTATTGAGTTGGTGGGTACAAGTGACCAATCATGGGAAGATGCTACAAACACCGCAATCGCGACGGCGGGCGAAAGCCTCAAGGATCTGAGGGTAGCGGAAGTTACCAAACTGGATGTAACCATTGAAAATGGAAAGGTAACCTCATTTCGAACACGACTGAGTGTTTCTTTTAAATACGCCAAATAGGTTAAACCGCGACAAAAGACCCCCTGCGTTTAGGGCTAGTTTTTGCTGCCGACTATCCGAGGAGCATCGCTGAACATGCCCAGAAACAGACTGACGGTACTTGATCAAATTGCAGCCTCAGATAAGGTTCGGAAAAAGATCATAGACGCTGCAAGCGCCCTTTATGCCAAAAAAGGCTTCGGGGCCACTTCGATTCAGGAAATCTCCGAAACCGCGAATGTTACCCTGCCTGTTACTTACCACTATGTCAAAAAGAAATCCGGGATCATGCGGCTCATCATGGAAGATGTGTTGAACATTTTCCGGGAGAGCCTGATCAAGGAAATCGGGGACATTGTGGACCCTGTGGAGAAGCTGGCCATGGCGGTTATCCTCTACCTCAGGGTGCTGGACCGGCAGCGCGAAAAGATGCTGCTGCTTTATCAAAAATCCAGTTCCCTGGACAGGGATTCAAAAACGCGGATTATGGCCCTTGAAGTCGAAGTCAGTGAGATTTTTTCAAATATCATCAATGAAGGGATTGCGCAGGGGGTCTTCAAAGCGGTTGATGTTGATCTCATGGCCTACAACATTTTGATGTTGTCACAAATGTGGATACTCAAGCACTGGCATTTTAAAAAACGTCTGACACTGGATAAATATATTGACAATCAGCTGGTGACCATAATGGATGCGCTCGGAGCAAAATATTGATCGCACTTTTATTTCCTTTTCTTCAGGACCAGCAGGTTTCTTTTCAGTTCTTTACCTTTCAGGATATAAGGCTTTGAATCGTGAACAAAAAGGCCCTTCTCCTTTAACAGCGGCTTACATTCAGCAAGAATATCCTCGAACCGGTTCCCCAGAAAAGCAACCATCAGCCCCCCGGGCGCCAGATACGGCGCACACAGCTTGACAAGTCTCGGCAAAGGCGCCATGGCCCTGGATGTAATTATGTGGCACCATTCAAATGGAAGGGGCTGGGAAAGCATTTCAATCCGTTCTCTAATGACCTCGATCTGTTTCAATCCACAGAGCCGGATGATCTGCCGTAAAAAGCGCCCTTTTTTCAAATTGGGTTCCATGAGGAAAAATTTCATGGCCGGCTTACAAATTTTCAGCGGAATGGCGGGGAAACCCGCCCCCGAGCCAACATCGAGGCATATTCCCGTATCCGGAAGGTAGGGGAGCGGCATAAGAGAATCCGCGACCAGTTCATCCATGATACGCCGGGAGGATGACAAGCCCGTGAGATTCATATGTTTATTCCAGGCCGTCAGTTCATTTATGAAAATGGAGAGAAGATCTTTTTGTCCCGGCGAAAGGTCGATTTCAATTCCTTTGAAACAGGGTTCGGTGTCCTTCATTTCTTGTTGCGAACCCTTAGATGACAACCCGTCTCTTGATGATGGCCACAGCTTCTTCCGGTGATTCCACGATCTGGAAGATGTCAAGATCCGATTCGGCAACGGTCTTTTCCTTGACCAATACATTCTTAATCCAGTCCAGCAGCCCTCCCCAGTAGTCCGCGCCTACCAGGATGACGGGAAAATGCCGAATCCTTTTTGTTTGGATCAGGGTCAGTGATTCAAAAAGCTCATCAAGGGTGCCAAATCCTCCCGGCATGATAATATAGGCAACGGCATATTTGACAAACATGACTTTTCGAATGAAAAAATACTTGAAACTCAGGCGAACATTGGCGTATTTGTTGGGCTGCTGCTCATTGGGAAGCTCGATATGAAGCCCCACTGACTTTCCTTTGGCCTTGCTCGCTCCCAGGTTAGCCGCTTCCATCACGCCGGGGCCCCCGCCTGAAATCACATTAAAACCGCTTTCCACAAGGAGTTGCGCTGCTGTGACGGTTTTTTTATATACGTCGCTTTCAGGGGCAATCTGTGAAGATCCAAAAATGCTGACCGCGGGATAGGCCTCAGGCATCTCTTCAAAGCCCCTTACGAACTCAGATATGATCTGAAACATCCGCCAGGATTCCTTCAAGTTCAGGTCGTCAACGATATATTGGCTGTCCTTCATGGTAAATGTCCTTTCTTTTCAGTTAAATCCACAAAAAACCATTGCTTTTTGTCATCACATACTTTAGCTTTTATGGTAACCCGTCATGGGTGAATCAGGATAATAGGGTGATGGCGGATTTGTGTCAAGGATTGATACGTTTAGGGTTGTGGGCATCATTGATAGAGGCAAACGAGTCAATATTCTAAAATTTGGGTTGAAAAAAGCAAGGAGGTCGGCTATTGGAACGAGTTGCGCGTGTTACCGAGATCATCGGCGCCTCTCCCGTGAGTTTCGATGAGGCAATCAAAACCGGTCTTGACAGGGCCACAAAAACATTAAGGGGCATCACCGGGCTCAGGGTTCTCGAGCAAAGGATCGCTGTGGAGGATGACGCCATGCGCGAATACCGGGTCAGGATGGAAGTCATCTTTATTCTTGAAACCTAAGATTAACAATCCAGAGGGATGATTATGGAAGAAGAGGATCGTCGGGGAAATACCCGAGATGCTGAACAGGATTTTTTGACGGACATCAGTCGTCAGTTCAGCGGGAAAGATCAGGAGCAGGATTTCTTAAATAGCATCAGCCCATCCGCTCCCAAGGAAGATATTCAAGTCAATGTGGGTGAGCGGGTGAAACAGGTCCGGGAAGATCGGGACCTGACGCTGCTGGATATTTCTCAAAGGACAGACTTGGATGTGGCATTCCTGGAACAGATCGAAAACGGCGATGTGGCACCGCCCCTGGGAATTGTTATCAAACTGGCCAAGGCGCTTGACCTCAAAATGGGCTATTTCATATCAGGTGAAGAGGACAGGCCTTATACCATTGTGCGGAAAAACGACCGAAAAGTGGTCTCGCGTTACAGTTCCAAAAAGGGTAAATATTATGGATACGGGTATGAATCCCTGGCCCCCCATAAAAAAGACCGACACATGGAACCTTTTCTCGTTTCCCTTGAGCCTTCAAAAGCCGATGAAGCGCGATCCGCCCATGATGGACAGGAATTCATTTATGTTCTCGAAGGGGCCATGGAAGTCAGGCTCGGTGAGGAGGTTTACGTCCTTGAACCGGGTGATTCCATCTATTATGACTCCACGGTTCCCCATCTTGTCAAGAATCATGGCAGCGATGTAACACGGATTCTGGCCGTTCTTTATTCGGAGGGGTAAGTTGAAAAATGATTGCATTTGATTTGGAATGTTCCCAGGGGCACCTTTTTGAAGGCTGGTTCAACAGCCTTCAGTCTTTTGAGGAACAGAATTTAGAAGGTCTCGTACAATGTCCTTACTGTGATGATGCCGATGTCAGGAAAGTGCTTTCACCTGTGGCGGTCAGAACATCCCAACCGCAGGAAGCGAACCATCCGGCGGCCGTCAATTATCAGAAACTGGCAAAAGAGGTCGTTGAATATATTAAGAATAATTCGGAAGATGTGGGGCCCCGATTCGCCGCCGAGGCCTTGAAAATCCACTACGGCGCTGCAGAAAAAAGAAGCATCCGCGGATCGGCAACTGAGGAAGAAGAAAAGACCCTGAAAGAAGAAGGCGTGGGGTTCTTAAAGGTTCCCATGCCTGTTTCTGACCCTGAAAAAAGCAATTGATGGTATGTTTGACATCGTATGAGACACTATCTGAGACCTTATATGAGGAGACAGCAATGGGTAAGATAAAAAGGGCCATCATCAGTGTTACCGACAAAACGGGGATTGTGGACTTCGCAAAGTCCCTGGCCGGTTTCCAAGTAGAGATATTGTCAACAGGGGGAACAGCCAAAGCCCTGCGCGAAGGAGGGGTTTTGGTAACGGATATTTCAGCCTATACCGGTTTTCCGGAGATGATGGACGGTCGCGTTAAAACCCTTCATCCGAAGGTGCATGGGGGGCTTCTGGGTTTGCGTGATAACCCTGAACATGTCAAAGTAATGGCGGAGCACGGAATTGAAGGCATCGACCTGGTGGTAGTGAACCTGTATCAGTTTGAAAAAACCGTATCCAAAGAAGGGGTCACGTTGGCGGAGGCCATCGAGAATATCGATATCGGGGGGCCCTCCATGTTACGATCCGCCGCTAAGAATTTCAAGGATGTCACCGTCATTGTCGATCCGGATGATTATGGGGAGGTTTTAAAGGAGATGGATGCTTCGGCCGGGGAAACCCTGCCCACAACACGATTTCGATTGGCCAGAAAGGTATTCCGTTTAACCCATGAATACGATGGCGCCATAAGCCAATACCTGGCGGGGATGGAATTGTAAGGCCTCTAACTTTCTTTGGCGTCTCCGTTTTTCTTTCTTTTTTTCTTTTCATGGCACGGCATGTTCTTATGAACATGCCTTTCTTTTTTGGTGCAGTACATGGCCTGAAATACGCGGCAACTCCCAGCCCCATCCAATGCTTCCTTCTCAGGCCAGGTGGCATATTGACAGTTTAGATCACAGAACTCCATGTGTATCGCCTTTCCGTTAAAAACACCTTGTTCCATTAGGTGAGGACCGCTTTGATATTCCGTTGTATCCGCTGAAGACCGGGGCGCGAAAGGGCCGTTTGTTCAAATAATGTTTCAAATTTCCCGTCATCCGTTTTCAAAAATTCCGAGATACTCGGAAGGGAGGGCGGCACGGCTTTTTTACCTGGGTTGAACGGGCACACTTCCTGGCACACATCACACCCCAGAAAACACTTGCCCATCCTTTTTCCTGTTTTTGGGTCAAAGCCGCCCTCATATTCAATGGTGAGGTAAGAAAGGCATCTGGATGCATTAAGGCGGTTGGGACCTTCCAGCGCGCCGGTAGGGCAGGCATCCAGGCAGCGGGTACAGTTTCCACATAGATTCTTCATGGGTTCGGCGTCACCACCGGGCAGCAGAGCCGTGGTCAGGATTTCAGTCAGGAAAACATAGGATCCGTGACCGGGAACAATGAGCATGTTATTTTTTCCGAAGAAACCCACTCCGGACCTGTTAGCAAAACTCCGCTCAAGGATGGGTGCTGAATCAACGCAAACCCTGGATTTTGTATTCGGGTATGATTCTTTGAGCCCCAATGCAAGGTGTTTGGCTTTTTTTCGAACACGGATGTGATAGTCTTTCCTTTGGGGTTCGCTGTATCGGGCCATGGTAAACCCTTCAGGTGTACGGGGTTTATAGGGAGAATAGGGGTAAGCCAGACTGATGACGGTTCGACATCCCGGGAGGAGCATACTCGGATCTTCTCTCAAATTTTGATGCCTTTTGAGCCATGCCATCCCGCCGAATTTTTCAGCATCAATCCATGCGCAAAACGCATCGAAAAACAGAGGCTTTTCAGATGGGGAGAGCCCTAGCGCGACAAAACCTAACTTTTTGGCATGGTCAACAAGGTTCATTTGAGGGAAAATGGGGTGAGGCTTTCATAGCCGTTATCCGTAACCAGTATGGTTTGTTCAAACTGTGCGGAAAGATCTCCATCCAGTGTTACGGCTGTCCAGCCATCATCTAGAATCCGGAGATCTTTTTTGCCGAGGTTGATCATGGGTTCAATGGTGAACACCATTCCCGGAATCAGTTCGATGCCTTCTCCGCAATGTCCGTGGTGGGGTACCTGGGGTGGTTCGTGAAAATCGAAACCGACACCATGGCCCACAAATTCCCTCACAACCGAACAACCCACCTTTTCCGCAAAGGATTGAATGGCGTAACCGATGTCACCGATGCGGTTTCCGGGACGGACCATCATCAAGCCTTTTCGGAGACATTCGCGCGCCACAGTTACGATTTTTTGAGTGTTTGAACCCGGGTCTCCCACAAAAAACGTCTTATTGACATCAGCGTAATACCCATCCAGAATGGGGGTGACATCCACATTGACGATATCCCCATCCCGCAAGATCCTTTTGCCGGGGATGCCGTGGCAGATCACTTCGTTTACGGAAACGCAAACGCTTTTCGGAAACCCGCGGTAACCCAAGGGCGCCGGCGTGGCACCGTTCTTGATGGTATACTCATGGACGAGGGTGTTGATGTCATCTGTCGTCATTCCGACCCGAATTGCATCTTCAACCAGGTCGAGGGTTGTCAGGGCAAGACGTCCTGCTTTTTTAATGCCTTCAATATCCCCTGCTTCTTTGACGCGAATGCCATGTTTTTGAAGATATAGACGCTTATTATTGTTTTTGGGAAGTAACCCCTCCTTACGGAAACAGCATTTTTTATACTTCAGCCCGCTTCCACAGGGGCAGGGGTCATTACGGCGCACCTTCGCGCTTTTGTTTTTCATCAGAATTCTTCAACCTCTGGTTAAAATTTGCAATTTCATAAAATTTAAGTGTGGATTCAATTCCTTAACCCTTGAATCGTACGTCACGGAGTGTTATAAGGGCTGCACTATAGCAGGGCGTGGGTTCGAGGTCAATGATCTGAAATCCTGTTCATTAAGAGGTTCAAATGATACTCAAGGTCAATAAATATGAGCGATATGGGAAAAAATAATCAGAAAACCGCATTGATTCTGGGCGTTTCCGGTCAGGACGGGTCTTATCTGACAAAATTCCTTCTGGCCAAGGGCTACCGGGTTGTCGGCGCTTCGCGGGACGCTCAAATGTCTTCTTTTGCCAATCTGAAACGCTTGGAGATTTATGACCGGGTCGCACTCGAATCTGTATCTCTGAACGATTTTCGAAGTGTACTGCAGGTTTTAAAAAAAGTGCAGCCAGACGAAGTCTATAATCTTGCCGGACAGACTTCCGTGGGGCTCTCTTTTGATCAGCCCGTTGAGTCATTTGAAAGCATCAGCATCGGCACATTGAATCTCCTGGAAGCCATTCGGTTTTTGAACATCCCCATCCGGTTCTATAACGCGGGATCCAGTGAATGTTTTGGCAACACGGAAGGCATCTCGGCCAATGAGGAGACGCCCTTTCGCCCCAGGAGTCCCTATGCCGTTGCAAAGGCGGCCGCTTTCTGGCATATGGCCAATTACCGTGAAGCCTATGGGCTTTTTGCCTGCTCAGGGCTTTTGTTTAATCACGAGTCCCCGCTGAGACCGGAGCGGTTTGTAACCCGCAAAATTGTGAATGCGGCCTGTCGTATCGCTAAAGGAAGCGGCGAGGTCCTGGAACTGGGAAATATTGAGGTTGAGCGTGATTGGGGATGGGCTCCCGAATACATTGAGGCCATGTGGCGTATGCTTCAGCAGGAAAACGCGGAGGACTTTGTGATTGCCACCGGGGAAACCAATAAGCTGGCGGATTTTGTTCGCGAAGCTTTTGATGCGGTTGATTTAAATTGGCACGATCATGTAAAAACCAGTGAGCGCCTGCTCCGGCCGACGGATATTTTAACGGTCAAGGCGGACCCGGGGAAAGCCCAGCGAAAGTTGGGGTGGAAAGCCCGATATAAAATGAAAGATGTGGCACGAAAGATGGTGGAAGAAGAATTTAACAGAATACTGGGAGTAAAAATATGAAAAGAGTACTGATCACCGGGATTACCGGCCAGGATGGCGCTTACCTGGCCGAGTTGATGTTAAAGAAGAATTATGAGGTCCACGGCATTAAGCGCAGGGCTTCCCAATTTAATACGGACCGCATCGATCATCTTTACCAGGACCCCCATGAATCAGATAGACGGTTTGTGCTTCACTATGGAGATCTGACGGATTCCACCAATCTCATCCGCATTATTCAGCAGGTTCAACCGGATGAGATCTACAATCTGGCGGCCCAGAGCCACGTTCAGGTATCTTTTGAGACCCCTGAATATACAGCCAATGCGGACGCATTGGGGGCGCTTCGCCTTCTTGAGGCCATCCGCATCCTGGGGCTTGAAAAGAAGACCAAATTCTACCAGGCATCCACCTCGGAGCTTTATGGTCTGGTCCAGGAAACACCGCAAACCGAGAAAACCCCGTTTTATCCGCGTTCTCCCTACGCGGTCGCAAAACTCTACGCGTATTGGATTACGGTCAATTACAGGGAGGCATACGGCATTTTCGGGTGCAACGGCATCCTGTTCAATCACGAATCCCCCATACGGGGTGAAACCTTTGTAACACGAAAAATCACCCGGGGCCTGGCGCGGATCAAGCTGGGCTTTCAGGATTGTCTTTATCTGGGAAACCTGGACGGCAAGCGGGACTGGGGGCATGCACGGGATTATGTGGAACTCATGTACCTGATGCTTCAACAGGAGCAGCCGAAGGATTATGTGATTGCCACGGGTCAGCAGAACTCGGTCAGGGATTTCGTCAATGTTGCGGGCAGAGAGATCGGCCTTGACATCCGCTGGGAAGGGGCTGGTGTTGAGGAAAAAGGGTATGACCGAAATACGGGAAAATGCATCGTCGCTGTTGATGAACGATATTATCGTCCCACCGAGGTCGAAGCGCTTCTGGGAGATGCAAGTCTTGCGAGGGAAGCGCTGGGTTGGGAACCCAAAACCTCATTTGAGGAGATGGTGGCGGAGATGGTGGCCTGGGATCTGAAAGAAGCAAGCCGGGATCTGCTTTGCAGGAACGAGGGTTTTTCTATCAAGAATTATTATGAATAGTATTCGCCGAGTGTGTTGGACTAAAAAAATTCATTGACAGAGCATAACTTCACTGATATTAATTTATGTTTTTAATTTTAGAGCGGCTCCTTGTCCCCCAGTTGTGGGGGACCAAATAAACCCTCTAATAAAAAGACTTTTTATAGGGGATGGCCGAAAGGAGAAAAAACGAATGAGGTATTATGAAACCCTTTATATCATCAACCCGAATTTAGCGGAAGAGGACTACCGTGCTGTTGTCGCTAAATTTTCCGATGCTGTAGAGAAAAACAAGGGTGTTGTGACGAAGGTGGATGAGTGGGGGAAAAAAACGTTAGCCTACGACATCAAAAAGTTTGACAAAGGCTATTATGTGCTTCTTCAATATTGTGGAGAAGCGGGTTTGACAGCGGAACTCAAAAGAGAGCTGGGGTTGGATGACAGAATTCTTAAATACCAGACCATCAAATTGAGTGATGATGCTGATCTTGAAAAACTGAAGCCAAAGCCCGATCCAGGCGAACCCGAACCTGTTGAAACTGTGGAAGTTGAAAAAGTGGAAGTTGAAGCGGTCGAAGAGGCGGAAAATTCAGGGGAAACAGGTACGGAAGGCGAGGGTGAAAAAGATGGCTTATAATCGATCCTTTAACAAAAGCGGCGGTACAAACCGACCCAAGGGCAGGTTCCGAAAGACTTACCACCGGCGAAAAGTGTGCAAGTTCTGTGCGGACAGCAGCCTTTCCATTGATTATAAAGATATAAAAATTCTCAGGTATTTCACGACTGAACGGGGTAAAATCACGCCGCGCAGGATTTCCGGGAATTGTGCCAAGCATCAGCGTATGCTGACCGTGGCCATCAAGCGGGCTAGAAACATTGCGCTTTTGCCCTACACGACGTCTATCGTCAGATAACCCAAAAATCTTTAAAAAAGCACTCTGGAGCCGTTTCAGAGTGCTTGAGGCTTTTTGCCTTCCCTGAAATTCGATGAAAACGACAGATGTGCTGGGGTGCGTGGGAGGGGCCGCGTTCCTTCTTCTTGCCTCGGCCTGGATCCCTTTTATAGGCCCTTTTTTCAGCCTCCTGACACCATTGCCGTTTCTCTGCTACTCAACCCGCCTCGGCCTCCGCCAGGGGATAAAGCTTGCAGCGATAGCCGTCTTTGCCATCGGACTTCTTGCCAATCTCATGGGACAGCCGCAGGCCATAATTTTTGTTATTGAGTTCAGTATCATTGGTATGGGTCTATCGGAGCTTTTCAGGCGGGAACTGGCACTTGGCCAGACATTGTTTCTGGCAACGGTCTTCATGCTGTTGCTGGGCCTCGGGTTACTTTTTTTTATCGGTTTATCGAAAAACATGGGTCCCATAGAGATGATTCTTGCCTATATGGCGGAACATCTCAATGCCACCATCGCGGCTTATAAGGATGTGAGTGTGGAAGGGACGGACGTACGGACTTTGGAAACCTATGCGAAAGCGTTCATGTTGATCATTTCCAAGATTTACCCGTCCCTTATGATTATCGGTACGGGCTTTGCGCTTTGGTTGAACATTGTCATCGCCAAACCGCTCTTCAAATTGTGGCACCTCAAATATCCGCGATTTGGGCCCATGGATCGCTGGCAGTCCCCTGAGTGGCTGGTATGGGGCACCATCATTTCCGGTTTTGCGCTTTTTTTGTCATCAGGGAGTATCGAATTTCTGGCCATAAACGCCCTGATTGTTATTTTGGCCATCTATCTTTTTCACGGGCTATCCATCGTGCTGTTCTTTTTGAATAAGTATAAGGTTCCCACTTGGATCAGGGTCGGTGCGTATGTCTTGATCATGATTCAGCAGCTTTTTTTTATTGTGCTGATACTTGCCGGTTTGTTTGACCAGTGGGCTGATTTCAGGAGAATTCATCGAAGAGCGGATAGCTGAAGCAGGCGACGGAGGAGAATCAAATGGAAGTAATTTTAAAGCAAGATGTAGATGAACTGGGCCTTGAAGGGGACATCGTCAAGGTGGCCAAAGGCTATGGACGAAACTACCTGATTCCGCAATCCATAGCTTTGGAAGCCACGGAACACAATAGAAAAGCCCTTGAACTGCAGCGAAAAAAAATTGAGCTGAAGCGGGTAAGGGTCAAGGAGGAAGCGGAAAAAGTCAAAGCGACAATGGAAGAGGTCGTGCTGACTTTCTCACAAAAGTCAGGTGAAGAGGGAAAACTTTACGGCTCTGTCACATCCATGGATGTCGCTTCACAGCTCAAGGACAAAGGTATCGATGTTGATAGAAGGAAAATCGTACTGGAAAAGCCCATCAAGGAATTGGGTGAATTTCAGGTAGAGATTAAGATTTATCCCGAAGTCAGCGCGGCTATCAAAGTCGTGGTAAAAGCGGACGAGGAAGCTCCGAAAGAATAAGTAAAACGGTTACGGTTCAGAAACTAACCTCATACCAAGCTTTGGCGTTAAGGGTTTTTCCATGCCTGTAAACAACGATCGAGCCGCCCGTTTTTCCCCCAAAGTTCCGCCCCACAACCTGGAGGCGGAGCAGGCCGTTCTGGGAGGGGTGTTGTTAAACAATGATGCCATGAACCAACTCATGGACATCCTTTCTTCCGACGATTTCTACCGAGGGGCACACGCCACCATTTTTGAAGGGATGGCTCTCCTGTATAATGAGAGCGAACCCATTGATGTCATAACGCTTTCCGAAGTTCTTACCCGGACAAACCAGGTGGAAACGGTGGGTGGCATCGATTATCTGGCGGTACTGGTTCAGTCGGTCTCCACTTCAGCGGGGATTGTCTATCATGCGAAGATTATCAAGCATGCCTCGGTGCGGAGGCGGTTGATTTCGGAGTGTTCGAACATTTCGGAATTATGCTTTCAGGAGCAGGATGATGCCGAGGATCTTCTTGAAAAAGCCGAACAGACCATTTTCAATATCGCTGAATCGCAGGTCAAAGAGGGCTTCCAGAGCCTGAATCAAGTCATCAAGGGCAGTATGGAGAGGGTGGTGAAGGCGGGGGAATCCAAAGGATTCCTGACGGGCGTCACCACCGGGTTTGAACATTTTGATCGTCTGACAGCGGGCCTTCAGCCATCGGATCTGATTATTGTGGCCGGCAGGCCGAGCATGGGGAAGACGGCACTGGCCCTGAATGTGGGATACAACGCTGCCAAAAGCACAAAAAAAGGGGTCGCTGTCTTTTCCCTCGAAATGTCCAGGCAACAGTTGGGAATCCGTTTATTGGGATTTGAATCCAGGATTGATGCCACCCGGTTGAGAACCGGAAGGCTCAAAAAACACGAGTGGCAGGAACTGATCGATTCCGCCGATCGTCTTTCGGAAATTCCCATTTTCATCGATGACAGCTCTGCCATCAGTGTGCTGGAAATGAAGGCCAAATGCCGAAGGCTCAAGAAAAAAGGCGAATTGGGTCTTGTGATCGTGGATTACATGCAGCTGATCCATGGTCGAAGATCAGCGGAATCCCGGCAGTTGGAAATGTCGGAAATTTCCAGGGCGCTCAAAGGGCTGGCCAAGGATCTCGACATCCCCGTGATGGCACTGTCCCAGCTTAACCGAAAGGTGGAGGACAGGCCGAACAAGCGGCCTCAACTGGCCGATTTAAGAGAAAGCGGCGCCATTGAACAGGATGCGGATGTAATTGTATTTATCTACCGGGATGAGGTTTACAACCCTCAATCGGAGGAAAACCAAAATACCGCGGAGATCATCATCGGGAAACAGCGAAACGGCCCAACGGGGTTATTTAAATTAACCTTTCTGAAGGAACTGACCCGGTTCGAAAATTTCATCCAGGAAGATGTTCCCATGTAAAAATAAAGATTACAGGGTGCAGAACAATCAGTTTCCATAAATTCCATCTGCCCCCTGACAACTGTCCCCTGCGCCCTATGAACAGTAACTGATAACCGTAAACGTCTACCCGACGCTTTTCCACCCGGCCGAACGCATTTTCCGGTTCCCCTTCCCCACCACCAAACACTCACACCCCGGCAATGAATTCACAAACCGAATGCCTTTCTTCGGTCGCATGACAAACACACTGGTGGATAGAGCATCTGCATCCATGGCTGTTTCGGCCATAACGGATACACTGTCGCTGGCATTGGGAGAGTAGCCGTTTAGTGGGTTCACAATATGGTGGAACATTTTTTCCCGGTCAAAATAAACTTCATAATTCCCGGATGTGGCAATGGCGCCGTTCGTCATTTTAATCTTGTCCGGGTACCGTTGCTTTTTACTAGGATCCTGTACCGCAATGGTCCAAGGCTTTCCGTCCTGCCGACGCCCCGAAGTCCGAATGTCCCCTCCCGCATTAATCAAGTAATTTTCGATGCCATGTTCGGAAAGGGCCCCTGAAGCCTTATCGACGATATAACCTTTTGCAATGCCGTCCAGGGTAATGCCCATGCCTGGCTTTTTAAATAAAATACTGTTTCCCGCCAGTTGAATACAGGATGCATCCACCCGCTTCAGGGCTTCACGCATCTCCATTTCAGTGGGGGGAGAGGGTTTTATTCCTGAAAATCTATTTTTAAACAGGTCCACCACCGGTTTCACCGAAATGTCAAAAGCCCCGTTGCTGATTCTGTGATGGGACAGCGCCCGCCTCACCACATTTGCCATGTCCGGGGGAACGTCAACCAGACGTCCTTCCCGATTTAACTGGGCGATGGCTGTGCTCCGGTCGAAACGACTCATATCCCGGGTCAACCGATCGATTTCTTCAAACGCTGAAAAGATGGCTTCGCCAGCCTGATCTCGTGATGTGTGGAGAAGCGTCATGGATACGAAAGTCCCCATGGCCAATCGGGTTTCGGAAACTTTGTACAATTTGCTGTCAAACTTAACGGCTTCAGCAGAAGCGGGAATCACGGTAGCCGCTGTAAAGCCAACGCCGAGAATTCCGGATAGTTTTAAGAAATCCCTTCGGTCGACGCCGCCCGATAATCGTTTCATATCATTTTCCTCCATTTGGTTCATCTCAGCCATATGGTATTGTCGTTTGCGTGTATTCTTTTAAGGGAACTTCCAAAAAATAATCTACGCATCCTGTTTGCCTTTTTGCCCGTCTTCTACGTTGTGATAACAGGCACATAGCCCACTATGCACCTGTCATCACGCCTTGAAGACGAACAAAAGTTCTGCACGATATGCGTATATTATTTTCTTCCAGTTCCCTAAGAATTTAACATTTCAATGACCCGGGCAATGTCACGTTCAATTTGCGCAACCAGATCAGCCACGGATTCAAAGGTCTTTTCATCTCTGAGCCGTTCAATAAATTTGATGCGAATCTCTTTTCCCAACAGGTCTCCCTGAAAATCAAGAATGTGGGTTTCAACTGAAAAAGCCCCATCTCCAAACGTCGGATTGTAGCCGATGTTGGTCAAACCGTCGTATATGCGATCCGCCACGAGGACCTTTACCATATAAACGCCCCTTTTGGGAACCAATTCGTCAATCAATGCAAGATTTGCCGTGGGAAACCCCAGAAGCCTGCCGCCCCTGTTCTTACCCTTGATCACTGTTCCGCCAACCTGATAATCACGTCCCAGGAGCCTTTTGGCCTCATGGAGCTTTCCCTCCTGGACCAGGTTGCGGATGGATGTGCTTGAAACAAGGATGTTTTCAACATAGACGGGTGGCACCACATGAACCTGGAAATCAAGCGCTTTGCCCATGTTTTCAAGTAGCTCAATACCCCCTTCACGACCGGCGCCGAAGGTGTAGTCGTACCCGACCACAACTTCCTTGATGCCGATTTTGCCCACCAGTATGTCCTGAACAAAATTTCGGGCCGAGATTGAAGCAAACTGCCGGGTAAAAGGCAGGCAAAATATGACGTCCATGTGGGCAGCCGAAATCAATTCAAGCTTTTGTTGGGTCAATGTAATGAGTGGCGGGCCATTACCCGGTTTCATGACCTTGATGGGGTGGGGATCGAAGGTTATTACCACGGACTGACCCTTAATGGCAGCAGCTCTTTTCTTGGTAAGGTCAAAAAGGCTTAAATGTCCTTTGTGAACGCCATCAAAATTCCCAATGGTCAGCACGGGGTTTCGAAGTGTCTGGTTAAACTGTTCCAGATTTGAAATAACAGGCATTGCTTGATTAATACTCTCCGGGAAAATTCGTGTGCTTAAATAACGTGTACCCTCATAGCGTAGGGAATGATCTTGCAATAAAATGAGTTGACAAATATAACCCAAAAGTATACCTTCCTCCCCACGAAATATCAACTTTATTTTCGGGCCGAAGTGGCGGAACTGGTAGACGCGCTAGGTTCAGGGTCTAGTGGGCGTACGCCTGTGCGAGTTCGAGTCTCGCCTTCGGCACCATTACTGAGAAAGGGCTGTAATCTTAATGGGTTGCAGCCCTTCTTTTTTGGAGGGTGCAGATAGGGTGCAGAATTGAGGAAATAAGGGCAAACCAACTTAGAACAGATTATCCTCCAGGCTGATGTCTTGGCATTTATGATTCCAAGCCCAAAAAAAGCAGCCAGATTATTTGGGTTAGTAAGGCAACTTACAAGAGGCTTTGACAGCGCCGATTCTTCTGGGTATAATCTCAATATATATCAGGTTGGCGATGAAAAAGCTGACCACAACATCTAGGCTATCGTCCAAACGGCTTTGTTTCCAGATACTGTCAAGAGCTATTCCCAGGGAAATGTGAAGTATTGATCTGGCAGTCTTGCGAAATTCAGACCGCTATGCTACGGAAGTGTCATGCACGAATTGGTGAATTGGCATATTCTGCACGTATCATAGCAGTTGTACTGTTCAACGTGGCGAATAAATGGCAAGGGAAAAGGATTACCAAATGGAACTGGCAGATGGTACTGGGGCGAGAGGTTGTTTTGGCCTAATATGGAAGTGAAGATTCGCATAAAACGGATGATCGCCTTTATGCCGGGGTTGTTGTTCATTTGGCTTTTCTGTCTGAACAGCGGGGCGTTCGGGTATGTGCCTTCGGGTGATGCCTGCCCGGCCTCCGAGATGGCCTTTATCGACCCATCGGTTCAGGATGCGGAAACCATTGTGGCGCAATTGCCTGAAAAGGCCGAGGTGGTGCGGCTTTCACCGGGGGTGGATGGGATCACGCAGATCTCCGCGCATCTTTCGAAAAAGAGGAATCTTTCCGCCATCCGCATTATCAGCCACGGAAACGCCGGGTATTTTGTCCTGAACGGAAAGCGGATTGACGGGGATTTCCTGCGGGATTACGGGAGTCGAATCAGCGCCTGGGGCCGGGCCATGGCTGAGAACGGGGATATCCTGCTCTACGCCTGTAGTCTGGCATCGGGAGAAACCGGCAAAACATTTGTTGCACACCTTGCTGACCTCACAGACGCCGATGTCGCGGCATCCACCAACGTTACCAGCGGATTACCGGCCACTGACCACGGATCACTGACCACTTCCTCAGACTGGGATTTGGAATATCAGATTGGTGAAATAGAGGCTGTTTCACTGACGATTGGCGGGTATGAATATCATCTGGAAACACGAACAGTCTCATCAAACGGAGATGATGTCGGTACGGTTGGTACATTAAGATATTGGATTGCCAATGCTGATGCCGGAGACGAAATCACATTTGATGCTGATTACACTATAACTTTAGGATCGCAGCTTACCATATCGCAAAACCTGACCATAACCGGCAGGGGTGCTGGAAATACAATCATTCAGGCTAATGCTAATCCTGAGACTGCAACATATAGGGTCTTCAACATTACCTCAGGAACTGTAACCATTGAAAACATGACCATCAGATATGGAAAAGAAGGCTCCGGTGGAGGAATATATGTCGCCCCTGACTCCACGGTTAGCGCTTTAAATCTCGAGAATGTTGTACTGAGCGGGAATTATGCGGTTTCCGCCGGAGCGGGACTGGCGGTGTGGGATGAAGATACCGCCATCACAATGACCGATTGCAGCGTGGAGAACAACGTTAATGGGTGCGGAATTTTTGTTCGAAATGCGTCAATGACCCTGGATAACAGCAGTGTTTCCGACAATGACGCCGGTGGCGCGGTTTCCGGTGGCATCAAACTGGAGGGAACCGCATCTTTGACCGTTAATTGTTCTACTATCAGCGGGAATACGGTATCCGGTCTGGGCGGCGGCATTGCCCTGGCGGATACGTCAGGTTTAACCCTCTCAAGTTCGACGGTCAGCGGTAATTCCGCAACCGGTGTTGGCGGCGGCATTGCCGTGTTGGGCACTACAGCGACCCTGACCATGACGAATGCCACCATTAGCGGGAATCTATCCGATACGCAGGGAGGAGGGGTTTTCACGGAAGGGACAACAACTATCAACAGCAGTACCATCTCAACTAACCATTCTGACAACAATGATGGGGGTGCGGAGCGTGGTGGAGGCATATATTCGGGTAATGGTGCGCTCACCGTCAGAAACAGCATCCTGGCCGACAATTATAATGGAAGCGGTACCGGCACGGGTGATGATTACTATTATGTGGGAGGGACCCTGAGCGATTCCGGTTACAATGTGGTTGGATATTCGAATGTTGCTGCTAATGCAACCGGTGGGTTTGACGCAACAACTGATATCCTTTACAATACTAAAAATGGACAGGCTGGCACATCATTTTCAAGTTGGACAACGGGTACTGGTGGCGGAACTGCCGTATCAGGAAGCTTAGGCCTTTCATCAACCCTTGCCGATAACGGCGGACCGACCCAGACCCTCGCACTTTCTTCGGGAAGTTTTGCTGACGGTGCGATTCCCTATTCCGCCGGATCAAATACTTTCAACAACTGTCCTGCCCTCGACCAGAGGTCATACTACCGCGCGTTTACCGGCAGTCGCGATATCGGCGCTTATGAATTAGATGGCGCAGCACCCGCAAACGGTGATTATATTTCAACAACAACCGGTAACTGGTCCGCCGTCGGGACATGGGATACATATAACGCCACTACAGGAATATGGGGAGATCCGTCAGCCAAGCCCACTTCCAGCAATAATGTTGTTGTCGCGGCGAATCATACTGTCACCGTTGACGGGACAGACACCGTAAACGCGCAGACAGTTTCACAGGGCGGCATATTAGCTGTAGGAGCTAATACCCTGACAGCCTCCGGCGCCGCTGATATTGACGGTACGCTATCTATTTCTACCGGAACAACTACCGTTACAGGCGCTTCCGATATTGACGGCACCCTGTCAATAACCGATACGGGAACATACGACGCGAACGGCACATTTGACGCCAGCAACGGGGCGGTAACCTTTACCGGCGCCGGAAATCTTAAGCTTGCGTCAACAGTTTCAAGCCTCGGAACTTTAACCGCCGGAAGCAGTACTGTTACATATGACGGTAGCTCCGGTCAGACAATTCCTGAAACCAATACATTTTACAATCTGAATGTCAATAATTCCGGGGGGGTGACCGTCAACGCCGATGCCACCGTAAACAACGGCCTGGGATTAACAAACGGCCTCGTAACCCTTGGCGACAACGATCTGACCCTTGGTGCGAGCGCTACGATTATCGGCACTCCGTCTGCGACCAATATGATTGTAACCAATGGAACAGGTGTATTGAAAAAGATGTTTTCCGGAACCGGCTCCTTTACCTTTCCCGTTGGGGACAACACGGGCACGGCGGAATACTCCCCGGCTACACTCAATTTCGCCAGCGGGACTTTTGCCGGAGGCGCCTATGCAGCCGTGAACACAACCAACACCAAACAGCCTAATAACACCAGCACCACCGATTATTTGAACCGCTACTGGTCGGTAACCCAAAGCGGGATAAGCTCGTTCTCCTGCGATACAACCTTCAACTATCTCGCGGCTGATGTGGCCGGCACGGAAGCCGACATCTACGGGGGCCAGTATAAAGACAGCGCCTGGACGGTCTTGAATGCGGTGGATGCCGCAAACAACAAGTTCCAAGCGACCGTCACCGGCTTCTCCGATTTCACCGGTGTGGAAGTCTCAACTCCCACCACTCAGGCGAGCAGCATCGGCTTCAGCAGCGTGGTCCAGACGCAAATGGCTGTGAGCTGGACCCGGGGAAACGGTGATAAGGTCCTCGTGGTAGCCCACCAGGGAAGCGCGGTGGATAGCAACCCGGTTAACGGAACCACCTACACGGCCAATGCGGCATTCGGCAGCGGTACTCAGATCGGCACGGGCAACTACGTGGTGTACAAGGGCACGGGGACCAGCGTGATCGTTACCGGCCTGACCGCGAATACTGCATATCATTTAAGGGCCTATGAGTTTAATGATGGGGGCGTTGAGGAACGGTATATTACCGGCACGGCAACCAGCAATCCAAACAACCAGACAACACTTCCCAACGCACCGGGTGCCCCCACAGCCACGGCCGCGACTTCCATTACCGGGACTGGCTTTTCCGCCAACTGGGATGCTGTATCGGGCGCTACGGGCTACAGGCTGGATGTGGCCACTGACAACGACTTTGTCGGTTTTGTAACCGGCTACAGCAACAAGGATGTGGGGAATGTGACCACCAGTTCCGTGACGGGACTAACTGGATCTACGACCTATTATTACCGGATAAGAGCTGAAAACACCGGTGGGACCGGCTGGGACTCCAACACCATTACCGCCACCACCCTGTCCGTTCCCACCAAAGTGGATCTGACCGGACCCACAAATGTTAATGCGGGGGCTGTATCCACCGTCTTTACCCTGACCAGTCAAGATGGAAGCGGAAATATGGCCAATGTGACCTCGGACACGGTCTTCAACCTTACCTCCAGCACCGCAGGGACGGCCACCTTTTACAGTGACGCGGCCGGGACATCGGTTATTACCCAGACAACCATCACCAACGGAACCAGCGCGGCAACATTTTATTACAAGGACACCAACGCCGGGACCCCCACATTAACGGCAGCCTGGAACAGCGGGGGTACGGACCTGGGATCCGATACCCTTCAGGTCACAGTTTCCCTGGCCTCAACCACACTGGCGACCAGTACCAGCGTTTCGTCTGCGTTCAGAGACTTTAAAGTGACGGTTACAAAGATAAGGATGGGCAACAGCGGGGCCTCCTGGGTTACGATCTTTTCAGGGACGGCAGAGCTTGATCTTGTGAATGGCGGGACGTTTCCCGGGATCAGCAACATCTCTTTGCCTGCGGGGACCTATAACCAGATAGAGGTGACCTTCAGAAATTCACTTCCCGTAACGGGCACGCTGACTTACAGCGGGACGGCCTATTATACAACTGCCGCAACGTTTGGGGGTGCAAGCAATGTTGCCAGTGATCCATCAAATGACCCCGGTAGCCAGACCGTGTTTACATTCAGAATCAGTGATTGGGGGGCGCTTGATGCGGATGTTACACAGACGTTCGATATCACCCCCATTACCGTTGATACATCAACAGACTACCAGCCGACCCTGAGGTTCACCATCAGCCAAACGTTTTTATTGAAGGGAACAGCGGATACGGTTTCAACCTACTACTTTGAACTGTCTCCACCGACGGTGAGTATTGTGGAGCCGTAAAGGAAGTGGTCAGGGGGTAGTGATCAGGGGGCAGAGGACAATGAATGAATTTGATAAATCAGAGGCCGTTTCCGTAAACAAGAGGGATTTCTGCAGGAAGGCGATCAAGCGATCTTCAGTGGCAGCAACGGTGGTTGTCGCGGGTTATCTTGCCTACAAAAAGCCTGCCATCAGGAGTTTCTTCGGGGCAAGCGATGCCTATGCGGCATCCACCACGACGGCCGGCAAGTTTACGCTCAAGGGAGACAGCAATTAAGAAGTCACCCGCCCTGCTATGATTCAACTTTTGTGTATTTGGAATATCCACAGACAACTGACAACGCCCGTTCCTAGAGAACCAAAAGAATGGCCCCCGTTGCTTCCTAAATTGTTAAAGTTTTTCCTTCGATATAGAGCGTGGTACACCTAACAATACCTCAGGCAGCCTTCCGTTGTGGGGGAGTAAGTCCTCGGCTCACTAATCGGTTCTCAAGCCCGTCAACATCGCTTTTCCAAATATTGGGCGGTCATACCATATATTGTGGTTCCTATTTTTTTGGAAAAACCTGCGTTATCTCCAACATACGTCACGCAGCCCAAACGTAAAGATTAGGAGTCATATCCACCATAGATAGCCAAATCGATTTTCGTTTCTTAGACTGTTTTCCAGTTCTTCTATTGGCATTGAAAAGCACACGAAAAGGGCGCCCATAGGGTGCAGATTAGTGCAAAATACGAGCGCCCTTGAAAAACTTATTATAATGATTTCAAATATTTACGTTTTCATTTCTTATCTCGCCTTCGGCACCATTTTTGAGAAATAGCCGCAATCCTAACGGGTTGCGGCTTTTCTTTTTTGGGTGGGTAGCATTCATCTATTTTTCCTTCGGGGAGGGAGTCATCATCATTTTACAAATTTTGCGTGAAAGGAAAAAGACCCAAGATGAAAAAATATTGCATTGCCTTTTTGCTTGATGGCCACGCTGTTTTTCAGTGTCAGTACTGCGCCATCTTATGCTGCGGAGGTCGATGTCTTAATCAATAAACTGGTTGAAAAAGGAATCCAAAACCTGGGCCAAAATACCAAAATGGGTGGAAAAAATACAGATGAAGGGAGACTTCCGTCTCCGCTATCAGTATCAGGATAAGGATCTGAACGCATGAATCACGTGATTTATGACGAAGTCAAGATAGCGATCAAACAGCAGCCGGATCGGGTGGCATATCTGCTTAACCTGTTATTGATTGCGCGCCATCTGGAGCGAATTGCGGATCATGCAACCAACATTTCCGAAGAGGTAATCTACATGATTGAAGGTAAGATTTTCAGACATCGAAAAGAGGATCTGAAATTCCAGGATCCCCCACAGCGCTAGCAATTGACCATTTTAACAAAAAACTTGCGGGATCGGGGGCCATCAAATTCACAATAGAAGATTTTCTGCCAGGTGCCCAGGGCCAGACGCCCCCCTTCCACCAGCACCGTCACCGAGCTGCCCATGATGGATGCCTTGATGTGGCTGTCGGAATTTCCTTCCATGTGTTGGTACCCGTCATGGGGCGGCACCAACTGTTTCAGCTTTTTGATGATGTCGGAACAGACCGCCGGGTCAGCCCCTTCATTGATGGTGATGCCCGAGGTGGTGTGAGGGACATAAGCCACGCAAAGCCCGTCCTTGACACCTGCTTTTTCGACTTCCTGCCGCACCAGGTGAGTGACATCCACCAGTTCAACCCGTGCAGTCGTTTTTACGGAAACCGTGATGGGCATGGGAATCTCCTTAACATGTTCGGAGGAAGGGAAATAATTTATGCGGCCTTTTTCTTTTCGATGGCCACATAATCCTCAAAGCCCTCTTCCTCCAGATACACGTTGATGGTTTCTTCCGCGGATGTGGTCCATGTACCGCCCGTGTAGTCCGGCGCAATGGGAAGCTCCCGGTAGTCCGCTCCCCGGTCTGCCAGAATGGCCAGTTCAATCTTTTTGGGGCGACCGTAATCCATCAGGGCATCCATGGCGGCACGGACGGTTCTTCCCGTGTAAAGCACATCATCGACCAGAATCAACCGTTTATCGTCAATGGAAAAGGGCAGTTCAGTTTTCCCCACGATGGGGACGGAACCGATCTTTGTCCAGTCATCCCGGTAAAGGGTAATATCCAGAATCCCCAAGGGCGGGGTCGGAGCACCTGATTCGGCCAGGGCTTTCTGAAGCCGTGCCGCCAGGAAGGCGCCGCCCGTGCGAATGCCGATGAGGATAATTTCTTTGTCGGAGCCGTATTTCGCGATGATCTGATCTGCAATTTCCTGAATATGTTGGATAATCTCTTCTTTACTCAGGATTGTTCCCGTTTTCATAACAGAACCCCACGATAATGAAAAAAATTACAGTAGCTAGCATAGGTTTATGGCCATGTCAATAAAATTATTGGCTTTTCAGGGCATGCAAGGAAATGTGTGACAAATTTCCCCCTATCCTGTACAAAGAATGGCATCGGCACATTCCAACAACACATATAATCGGACAAGGATTATTTCATAATATAAAGGAGAAGTTTTTTATGGAAACAAGTCAGGCCATTATGGCCTTTTCCCAGAGTGAAAAGGTCAAAACCAGCCTTATCTGCGCGTCTCAGTCTCTCCAACTGCTGACCGGGCTGCCTTTTCCCGAAAAAGAGGGGGCGCAAAAAGTAATCAGGATGAATATCGAGATGATGCGGCAGGAAATTCAGTTGGCAAGAAACCTTTCGGGAGACGAATCATGGGATGAGATTGAAAAAAGCATCGGCAAAGCTGTTGTCATGATCGACTCGGGTGTGGCCCCTGAATCGGTGGCGCATCTTACCCGGGCTTTGAGCCAGGTCACAAGCATCGGTCATCGCTCCATGACGGTTTTGAAGGAGAAGGGATTGCTTTAGCGGTTTTTTGTCTCGTTCCCATGCTCCGCGTGGGAACGCGCTTCCGGACGCTCCGCTGCTACATACAGTATATCGAAATAATGGGATATTTATTTAACGAGTTCGAATAATTTAAATTTTGAGGCTTTTTTATCAAAGGTAATAACAACCTCGCAACCATTTACTTTAGCAGAATGTGCAATTAACAAATCAGAAAGATCATATTTATTCCCTTGTGCGGAATGGACCAGTTGTTGTAACGCTGACTGCTGGTCAAATTTAAAAATTGGCATCAATAAAAGGTCACTTATAGAGTCTAAAAGTTCTGTCCTTGAGATATCATAGACAGATTCTAAAACCCAAATCATTTCTAAAACTACAAGTAGCGGCACAAATAGTTCTTTTTTTTCTGATTCAGCCTTTTTGAAAATTGAATATACTTTCTTTGCTTGCAGCTCGTCATCGCCAACTAAAAACCGAATTAAGATATTTGTATCTATGGCTTTCATTTGAATTTATCCCTCATTCGATTTCTAATCGCATCGCCCATAGCTTCAAGAGATACAGCTTTTCTGCCTGGTTTATGCAATTTGCAGAAAATGTCATCTACTTTTTTAGAAACTGGCCTGATGATCGCCTCTCTTTTCTCTGTAACAATGATCTCAATTTTATCACCGGTGTTTAATTTTAGAGCTTCCCTTATTATTTTTGGAATTGTAACTTGTCCTTTGGTGGTGAGAGTTGCTAACGCCATAATGCCCCCTTACTTAACATGTGATCTTACTTACACGTAAGGCATTAACGGCAAAATGTCAAGGAGCATTTTACTTACGATAGATTCTTACACGTTGAAAAGGAGAGAATCCGAATTCTCTACGGTTGCGAATCCGGCAGCAGGGCTTGAGATTTTCAGCGGTACTTCTCCCGAACTTGGGAAACCAACCGTTTCAAACGGGGGATTTGGCGTTTCCGAGTGTCATCCCAGCAAGGGAGAAGCGAATTATTATGAAACAAGGGCTCCGATGGTAGATCATAGGATGAGGTGTCCACCGCCTTTTCCCAGAGCCGGGTATGGGGAATGGGTGAATATTCTGAAAGGTAGGGGATGGCGCCGCAGCGGTCCGCATGATGGATGGTTTCGGCCACGGCATCCGGGGATTGCCCGGGCAATCCCATCATGATGTAAGCACCGATTTGCCTGGGATGAAACCCGGCATTTCGCAGGTGATCCATGGCATGGGAAAAATCGCCTTTTGATATCTTCTTGTCCAGGTCCCAGCGTTTGCTGCCATCGGACGTCTCCAGGCCCAGTCGAATGGTTTGAAACCCGGTTTGATGAAGAAGCCCGGCAATGGGTTTCGTAATTTCCCTCACATGGATGGCATTCGGGGTATGAAATCTGAGATGAAGATTGAGGCGGGCAATACGCTCAAGGAGTACCTCCGTGTGGGTATTGGATGACACCAGCAATGCGTCGTCGTAAAAAGCAAAATCCCGAATGCCCCATTTTTTGTGCCAGAAAAGGATTTCCGCCAGAGTTTCGTCCGGGTCGCTCTGGATAAATTCGGGAAAAAGGAAGTGGCTGGCGCAATAATGGCACCGGTAGGGACAACCGGTGGATGTCATGAGGCAGATGTAGTGGATCCTGCGTAACAGGTCAAAGGCGGGATAATGGGGTTTGGTGTCATCCGGCATTTCACCGGGAATGGAAATCCCGTAATCTTTCAGGGTTTCATATACGGCGGGATTGCCTTGCTCTGAAACAACCCGATCCGCTTCCGAGTATCGGATGGCGTGGTCCCGGCACAGCCTGGCATAACCGCCACCTAAAATGACCGGAACCTCCGGGTGTATTTTTCGGGAGCGCCGGATGGCTTCGAAAACACCGGGATACCAGTAGGTCATAAGGGACGTCACCAGGATGGCCGAAGGATTCTTGACCCGCCTCACGGCTTCCTCAAAGATCTCCGGTAACAGCCCGTAACGGCTGTAGGGCCGATCGGTTCCTTTAAGGGCGTTTGGTTTCGGGACGATTTGACGCCAGAATTTCCCGGTGCCGTATTGCCGCCTCGTGGGCGGCTTGAGCGTTGACTGTTCAATCATGGCGGGGTGGTCCACATCCATGCAGTCGATGAGGTGGATGTCAAAACCCTTTCGCCTGAGATCCGTTGCCAGAGACAGAAGCCCCAGCGGCTTACTCCAAAGATCGTAGGCCGCAAAATCATAAATCCAGGGGTTGATGAGAATCAGTGACGGTTTCATGGAGGATCGTGAACCCATTTAGAAGTTAGCTGTAACAAGGAGAATCATAACGTCATGAGAGCTGTGGTACAGAGGGTAAGAGAGTCCAGGGTGGAAGTCAAGAACCGCGTGGTGGGGCAGATCGGTCCGGGATTGCTGATCCTGCTGGGCGTGGGACAGGATGATACGTTAAAAGACTGCGAATACCTGGCCAACAAGATTTCACATTTGAGAATTTTTTCCGATGAGAAGGGTTTCATGAACCTTTCGCTTCTGGATACAAAGGGCGCCGCCCTGGTGGTTTCGCAGTTTACCCTCTGGGGGGATTGCCGGAAAGGCCGCAGACCTTCATTTGTGAAAGCCGCACCCCCGGAACCCGCCAGAGACTTATATGAACATTTCGTGGAATTGCTGAAACAAAAGGGGCTTACCGTTGCCACGGGAATGTTTCAGGAAATGATGGACGTTCATCTAATCAACGACGGTCCCGTAACCTTGATGCTGGACAGCGCCAGGGCCTTTTAGCCTTTCAATCCAGGTCCAGCTCCTTTTCAAGGACGGCAATCTGTTTTTCGATTTCCTTACGCTCTTTTGCGTTGACCGGTGCTTCCTTCAGACGCAGTTTTAACCCCAGCAGCGCCATACTTTTTCGATATTCCTGACAATTGACTTTCATTTCGTCCGGCAGGCACGTAGGCCTGTTATCGGGCAGGCACGGGGGCCTGCCCCTACGTTTTGTTTTCTAATCCAACGCCAGGAAGGTATTGGGATCCAGCCTTACGCTGATGTCGGGATTCCCGGGTTTGTCATGGTCTTTGAGCAGCCGCAGAAAAACGCCGGATGGCTCGGGGACAAGTTGGATAACAATGCTCAACAGATCATCAATGGCAGCGATTGGGTGGGGAATACCCCGTTCATTGGTTTCGGTAATGTGGCGGTGGGAAAGTGCTGACAGCCATATATCCGCCCCGAAAGCCCGGCCCGTTTTTCTGAGGCCTTCAAGCATGTCTCTTCCTGCTTTTTCAAAATCAAGGCCGTCAATAATGATGGTGTTGGGTCTGAAATCCAACCGTTCGGCCAGGTTTTTCAAGTTGGCTTCCAGACGACCCAGCTCAAAACTCTGGTTCAGGTAAGCCAGGATCATACGATTCCGATCGATGCGCATGCGGTACTCGTCATCATCCGGCAGGTTCAGGGCTTTCAGCAGATCATAATAGATGACATTATAATAAGCCGTTACCTTTTCGGGACCCTCTTCAAGAGAAACATGGATCAGTTTTTCCCCCCGAAAGATTCTGTCCAGAGCGATATGAATCAGGCAGGCGGTTTTGCCGACGCCTGCACGCGCAATCAAAACCCCCAGGTTTCCCGGCCCCAAGCCCCGGCGTGATGATTGTTCAAGAATTTTTAGCGGGCTGACGGATATAAAATCTTTCACGATTTCCCACCTCCTTTTGAGTTTTTCTTTGCGTTATTTACGAGCTCTTCTGAAAGGGATTCGGGAAGCTTGGCGTATTTGGAAAATTCCATGGTGAATTCGGCCTTTCCCTGGGTCAGGGATCTGAGGGTTGTGGCGTAACCGAACATTTCAGCCAGGGGGACTTCCGCTTCTATGGTGGAGTCAGCGCCGTCTTCCGTGTTGCTGATAATCATCCCACGCCGCTGGTTGATGGAACCCATGACATTGCCCTGAAACTCGGATGGACCTTCCACTGAGACCTTCATGATGGGTTCTAAAACCACGGGCTTTGCTTTCATGTAAGCCTGCTTGAAGGCGCCCTTGGCAGCCTGGGCAAAGGCCATTTCAGAGGAATCCACGCTGTGGCTTTTGCCGTCGTTGACGGTAATTTTCATTCCCAGCACCGGAAACCCGATGAGCTTTCCTTTGGTCAGGCAGGATTGCAATCCCTTATCCACGGCGGAAATGTATTCGGTGGGGATGGACCCGCCCTTGATGGCGTTGATAAATTCGTATTCACCCGCTTCGGAAGGTTCCATGAATCCCGCAACACGTCCGAACTGTCCTGAACCGCCCGTCTGTTTTTTGTGAATGTAATCAAAGGGCGCATGGCATGTGATGGCTTCCCGGTAGGCCACCTGGGGCATGCCGGTTACCACGCTCGCCTGAAATTCCCGCTTCATCCTCTCCACATAGACTTCCAGGTGGAGCTCCCCCATTCCGGAGATAATGGTTTCATTCGATTCAGGATCCACATGGGACCGAAACGTGGGGTCTTCCCGGGTAAAGCGGCCCAGGGCCTTGCTCATGTTGTTCTGGCTCTTGTTGTCTTCAGGGGTGATGCTTATGGATATGACCGGCTCCGGCACAAACATGGAGCTCATGCTAACGTTCATTTTACCGTCGGTAAAGGTATCTCCGGACGAGCAGTTAACACCGAACAGCGCCACAATATCGCCGGCACGGGCCGACGTAAGATCCTCCATCTGATCCGCGTGCATGCGAACCAGACGCCCCACCTTGAGCTTCCTGCCGGTCCGGGTAATCACCAGATCATCCCCTTTTTTAATGGCGCCCTGATAGACCCTGAGGTACGTCAACTGACCATAAGGGGTCACTTCCAGTTTGAAAGCAATGGCAACCAGGGGCAATTCGGGGTCGGTTTCAAGGGCCACCTCTTCCTCATCCCGGTCTAGATCAAGGGCCGTATTGGTAATGTCCGCCGGGTCGGGAAGATACCGGTTGATGGCGTCCAGTACTGTTTGAACCCCGATATTCTTGTAAGCGCTTCCCAGAAACACCGGGGTCAGCAGTCGCGAAATGGTTCCCTTCCGCACCGCTTCAAAAATCAGTTCTTCGGTGACTGCCTCTTCAAATATGGCCTCCATCAATTCGTCCGAAAACATTGAGGCGGCATCCAGCAATTCTTCTCTTCGGGCCAGCGCTTCCGCCATGAGATAATCCGGGATATCATCCGTCCTGATCTTTTCCCCGTTCGGGCCTTCAAAGTAGAGGGCCTTCATGGCAGCCAGATCCACCACACCTTTGAAATCGGATTCCAAACCGATGGGGATCTGCATCAAAACGGCGTTCTGGTTCAGTTTCTCGCGAAGCTGGCCCACCACCTTATGGGGGTCTGCCCCGGACCGGTCGCACTTGTTGATAAATGCGATTCGAGGGACTTCGTATCGCTTCATCTGCCGGTCCACGGTGATGGATTGGGACTGAACACCGCCCACGGAACATAGGATGAGGATGGCGCCGTCCATGACCCTTAAAGCCCGCTCCACCTCAATGGTGAAATCCACATGACCGGGCGTGTCAATGATATTGATTTTGTGTCCCTTCCATTCACAATGGGTGGCGGCAGACGCGATGGTGATGCCCCGCTCCCGTTCCAGTTCCATGGAGTCCATGGTGGCGCCCACGCCGTCTTTTCCTTTGACTTCATGTATGGCAAAGATTCGATCGGTGTAAAACAGGATTCTTTCGGTCAGAGTGGTTTTACCCGAATCAATGTGAGCACTGATACCGATGTTTCTTAAATTGCTAATCTCATTTTCCATAAGGTTCCAACTCTATTTGTGTTCCGACAAAAAAAGAGGATCTGCTCCCGCAGACCCTCTTTTCCGTGTCAAATTGCGGTTTGAAGGTTTAGAAGGGATAGGCCTCCAAATCAATGATCCGGTCTGCAATCTCCCGTTTCAAACTCACGGCGTCGATGGGTTGATAACGGGCCAGCTTCTTGATGCCTGCCAGCTGTGTTCGGAGCATGTCGCCCTCTTCAACATAGGCAATAATCTGTTTGGCCCAGCTTTCAATTTTGGGAATTGCCTCGTCAACATACACTTTGACAGCATCGATTTGATATTTTGCCTTTTCTTCTCCCACTTTGTCAATGATCTTGAGAGTTCTTAAAAGACCGCTTTCCATGGCAAATATCTCAATAATGATATCGGCCACCTTGCCGAGCACTTCCTGCTCTCTGGCCAGGTTCTGCTGGAATTTCATTGCGGCGCCGCCGGCCACCATCAGCGCGATCTTTTTGGCCATTCTAATCATGTGTTCCTGAAGTGCAAGGGGGGTATCGGGTAATTGTACGGAAAGGGGCGAATAGCCCATGAGAAAGCCCGCAATGCCTTGCGCTTCCTGCAACAGGTTTAGGCGGCCTTTCATGGCCCGCTGCAACAAGGTGCCGGGGATCAGCATGCGGTTGATTTCGTTGGTGCCTTCCCAGATTCGGTTGATTCGGGAGTCTCGGTAATAGCGCTCTGCGGGGTATTCCGCGCAAAAGCCGTATCCGCCGAGGATCTGAACATATTCGTCCACACAGAAATCAAGGGTCTCGGAACCGTAAACCTTGGCGATGGAGCATTCCGCCGCATATTCTTCGATGGCTTTGGCATTTTCTTCGCCACTTTTCTTGGCCTCTGCACTCAGGGTACCCAGTTTATCGTCAAACATGCCGGCCAGCCGGTACATGACGCTGTCACTCATGTAGCCCTTGACCGCCATGTCGGCCAGTTTGGTTTTGATGAGACCGAAACTACTGATGGGCACTTTAAATTGAATGCGGCCGTTGGCGTACTTGACCGATTCCGTGACGCAGCCCTTGCAGCCGCCCACTGAAGCAGCACCCAGTTTCCAACGTCCGATGTTTAAAATATTAAAGGCGATTTTGTGGCCTTTACCAATTTCAAAAAGAACATTTTCCACGGGAACTTCCGCGTCTTCCAGGATCACGGGGCGCGTGGAGGAGCCATGGGCTCCCATCTTCTTTTCTTCCTTGCCCGTTGAGACACCCTTGAAATCCTTTTCGACGATAAAACCGGTGAACTGTTCTCCATCCACTTTGGCATAGACAATGAAGCTGCTGGCCCACCCCGCGTTGGTGATAAACATCTTTTCACCGTTAAGTATATAGTTCTTTCCATCCTCGGAGAGGACGGCCTTGGTCCTGGCATTCAGCGCATCCGATCCCGCACCTGGTTCTGTCAAGCAGTAAGCGCCGCACCATTCGCCGCTGGCCAGTTTGGGCAGGTATTTCTGCTTCTGTTCTTCACTGCCGAAGTAGACGATGGGCAGGCTTCCGATGCCCGTATGGGCGCCATAGACCACGGCAAAGGAACCGGCGACACCCAGTGCCTCGGTGACGATCGTGGTGCTCACCTTGTCCAGCCCCATGCCGCCGTATTCTTCCGGAACATCCGTTCCCAATAGACCCAGTTCCCCGGCTTTTGACAGAAGGGAAAGGGTGAGGTCATGATCTTTTTCTTCCAATTGATTGACGTTGGGTTTGATTTCTTTCTCCAGGAAATCCTTCGCCATATCCATAATCATACGATGTTCTTCCGTGAAATCTTCAGGCGTAAACACCTCTTCGGGGGTTGCTTCCGTAATCAGGAATTCTCCGCCGACAAAAATCTTTTCTTCCGCCATTTTTTTACTCCTTTCACCATAAGAGTGATCGTTAAACACTCAATTTAATAATCTTCCACCTCAAAGAGACCGGCTGCACCCATTCCAAAACCGATACACATGGAGACCAGCCCCCATCGGGCTTTTCGCTCCTGCATTTCATAGATCAACTGGGTGGTCAGTTTGGCCCCCGTACATCCCAGAGGGTGCCCCAGAGCAATGGCGCCGCCGTTGACGTTGGTGATATCTTCGTTAATGCCCAGTTCATTGATGCAATAGATGGCCTGGGCTGCAAAGGCTTCGTTCAATTCGATTAAGTCAATCTGGCTCATCTCCATGCCGGCCAGCTTGAGTGCCCTTGGAATGGCGACCGCCGGACCGACCCCCATGACTTCGGGGTCGCATCCTTCCACCGCATGGTACCTGAAGGTGGCCATGGGCTTAAGGCCCAACTCCTTGGCCTTCTCCTTGTTCATGAGCAACACTGCAGCCGCCGCATCACTGGTCTGTGAAGAATTTCCGGCGGTGACGCTTCCACCCGGTTTGAAAGCTGCCGGGATTTTGCCGATGCCCTCTTTTGTGGTTCCCGGGCGCATCCCTTCGTCCTGATCAAAAATAAACGCTTCGTATTCAAACCTGCCATTGGGCAATTGTTTCTGCTTTTTAACTTTTATGGGTACGATCTGGCTTTTGAAACGCCCTTCTTTAATGGCCTTTTCCGCTTTCTGCTGGCTTTTGGCACCAAACGCGTCCTGTTCATCCCGACCGATATTGAACCGTTCCGCCACATTTTCAGCCGTCAAACCCATACCCGTAAAGGCTTCCGGTCTTGTGTCCACCAAAGCGGGATTGGGGTACATCATGCTGCCCCCCATGGGGATCTGGCTCATGCTCTCAACACCGCCGGCAACCACCACATCGGCAAATCCGCACATGATTTTTTCGGCGGCAATGGCAATGGCCTGAAGACCGGAAGAACAGAACCGGTTGACGGTCATGCCGGGAATACGGTCCGGCCACCCCATACTCATAACCAGGACCCTGCCCAGGTTCAACCCCTGGACGGACTCGGGGAATGTACACCCGATCACCACATCGTCGATGACCATCGGGTCCAGATCATTGGCCCGTTTCATTAAATCTTCCAAAACAGCGCAGCCCATCGCCTCGGGACGGGTATTTTTCAATATTCCTCGAGGGGCCTTTCCCGCTGCCGTCCTGCAGGCGGCAACCACTACAGCTTCTTTCATCATATTGTCCTCCCCTGTCATTGATCAGTTATCAGCCGTTAAATATCCTTTATTAAAGTTCTATGGACAGTATTTAGTTCCTGAGCGGTTTCCCGGTAGTCAGCATATGCTGTATCCTGGCCTGGGTGTTGGGATCGCCCAGCAGGCTCAGAAAAGCTTCCCGTTCCAAATCAAGGAGGTACTGTTCGGTGACCACCGTGTTTTCCTGGACAGCGCCGCCGCAAAGGATATATCCGATTTTATTGGATACGGTCACATCGTGGTCCGTAATGTAGTTCTGTTCATGCATGGTCCAGAGACCCAATTTGATCATGGCATAGGTATTTTCCCCCGGAACCCGCAGATCATCCCTCGGCCTTGAAGGCGTGTACCCTTCCATATTCATGGCCAACACCGTATTTTTGGCATCCTGGATCTGGTAATCGCGGTTCACCGTCATTTTGTCCGTATCTTTTAAGAGGCCCATTTGCACGGCTTCCGGTCCGGAGGTAGCCACTTTGGCCATGGCAATGGTTTCAAAGGCTCTGGCGATAAAGGGCATCAGTTCAATCTGCTTGGGATACAAGCCGCCTCTTTTCACTTCAAAGAGGTGGTCCGTGTTGCGAATAAACAACTCCTTGGTGCCCCCGCCCGCCGGAACCAGGCCCACGCCCGCTTCCACAAGGCCCATATAGGTTTCTGCGGCAAAACGCACCCGGTCGGAAGCCAGGCAAATTTCACACCCCCCCCCCAGAGCTAGGCCCGCCGGGGCCGCCACGACCGGTTTGTCTAGGTATTTCAGTTTCATAAGGGAATCCTGAAACACTTTTATCATCCACTCCAGATCATCCCATTCCTCTTCCTGGGCGGTAAACAGGATCAGCGGCAGATTGGCGCCGGCGGAAAAGTTCGTGCCG
>Ga0257125_1000315_pt1 | contig 67247 bp, 107 predicted proteins | sample SI106_200metaG_FD_190183 | JGI IMG/M metagenome (GOLD analysis project Ga0257125, IMG submission 190183) | Marine microbial communities from Saanich Inlet, British Columbia, Canada - SI106_200 | ecosystem: Environmental > Aquatic > Marine > Inlet | place: Canada: British Columbia | collected... | reverse complement strand
TGTGGCTAATATTGGGTTAGGTCAAGTTGCTGGTGGATGTGGCAGTGATGGAGATGTAGGAATAACTGAATGGTCATCTATGGATTACAGAGAGAAAAGAAAGGATTGGCCTGTGACATCTTTAGGCAGGAGTGCAAAGGCTGGTTATGCAGCAGACTTGATAAAAGCTACTATAAGACTTGTCAGACCTGCTATTACATTGAGGTAGGAATGTGAGACAGTATATGTACGATGGTCTCGATATTCCATCCATTTCCTAACATTTTGTACCTTTGAGAATTGCTCATCATTCTATTTTTATATGGGGTCAATGTCCAATTATCTTCTACTGTTTGAAGACGTTCACATTCTGTTACTGTAAGTCGTCTCCATCTATCTTCCGTTACGGCGATCTTGATATGTTGATTTCCTCCTGAAAAAGTGGGCAGTGTGGGGGATATTCCCTCTGGACTATAGACGCGCTTATTATAATCATGTCCTTTGATGTTAACAGCACTTCCTAATCTAATTAGATGCTTAGATGCCGGAGATTGGGCACATAAAGATGGGTACTTTTCTATATCTTTTTTCGATTCCTTTATGTATCCATGTGGAATAGTTTTTAGATGTACTAGACTATCTTTTCCGACAGTAGTTAGAGAATTTGATTTCTGTATTTTGTTACTCTCAAATTTTTGTGTAGTTGTTCTATCTTTATTATATCTTCCACGCATAGCTCCCCCATAAACCAAAGTCATGTCACTATGGTTCCCTCCAGAATTTCCTCCACCAGTTAAACATCCAGCTTTTTGCTCCGAAGACTTTTTTATTCCAGCATGACCAGTTCTCACATAATATTTCTCTTCAATGGCATCAACTTCTTCAAGAATATCTTTAAGAAGAATATCTCTATCTTCTGGTTGAGTTATATCTGGAATATTTGTCCAATAAAGTCTTTTCCTTGACTGTGCGGAAACTAATGCAGCATTTATCATCACAGGCTCTACACCTAATTCGAGAGAAATTGCATCTTTTATCTCTTTCTTCATACTTGCCACGTTCTCGTATAAAAAATACTTAGGTTTATAGTGATGTAAGCAACTAACATATTCAAAAAATAGTTTACTTCTAGGGTCTTCCCAGTTTAATCTCTTTCCTGCTATACTAAATCCTTGACAGGGACTACCACCCAAAAGCAAATCTATTTTAGGAAGATTCCACTTATCCCAATTCTTGACATTTCCAAGTTGAGCAGTATTAGGATGTCGATATTGAGTATGGGAGATGGCAAATTTGTCGATTTCAGACGCATAGTAATTCTTTACTGAAATGTCTGCTCTTTCTAAAGCAATTTGCCCACAGGACATTCCATCAAATAGGGATAGTACGTTTATATTTTTCATAGAGAGATAATACCACATTGCGCATATAAATAGATTAAAGTAGAATTAGAATATGACAAGGAAAGAAATCTAATGTTAGGACTAAACCTTACAGCAACTATTTGGGAGTTTAACTATGAATCGGATGATGAAACTGGAGGTAGTGTCCCTAGCGGGACTATCCTGCAAGAAGGTGTCTGTATGCGAATGTCAGCACAACCTCCTACAATGGTTTTACTTGAACAAGGGGTAGAGTCTATTGATTTGTACGAAGGAATGATTGGATGTTTGACAGTCGGAGTAAAGAATTATAATGAAGTTGAAATAACTTCTCCAAGTAATAGTCCTTACTATGGAGAGTTCTTTAGAGTGATGGGAAACCCTCAACTCTCGTCCATGCACCCATCTGACAGTAGATCATTCTTGAAAGTTGTTCTGAAAAGGGTTGAACGTAGCAGGTCGATACAGTAATGGCAACTAAAAACTTTGATGACGCTATCTATAGATCGGCTATAAGTTATGCTGGTTATGTTACAGTTTTAGCTAGGAAGAATGTTGGCAGTACAAGAATTGGCAGCACTATACATAGCAGTGTAGAAAGAGATGGAAGTAAATACCACATTCGTGTAAGGGCAGGAGGGAAAAATGCTCCAGATGCGAGAGCTAGAGAATTTGGTTCTGGTCTTCATGGTAGGTTCAGAGCAAAGTACCCAATCCGACCTAAGAAATCTGGAGGAGCATTAGTGTTTCCTTGGGATAAAGCCAATCCAAGTATTCCTAGAGTGAAATCTGGCCCTAAAGCTGGACAGGTTATACTGCCTATGGTGATGCACCCTGGGGTAAAGCCTTATCATTCTGATGGACAAGAAGGATATATTAGACCTGCTATAGTCAAAGCAAAGAAGACCCTTAGAAAGAATCTGAAATTGAGAGGGTCATTAGGAATCAGAAATGATTTACGTTCTTCATTCAAGGGAGCTACTGTAAAATGACTTTAGTGGACAATTATCAACTTCGTACAGCAATAGTAAGTATGTGCAAGGATATTGCAGCGATACCAGCTACTCTTATAGATACAGATGAGATCAGAGAGCTTGATTGGATGGGTGAGAAGTTCTCATATCCTAATATCAGAATAACCTGCTCCATTACAACATTAGGACAATGCGCTCCTTATGATGCAGTGGCGACAATATCTTATTTCTCAGAGCAGAAATCAAGTAAACAGGCTATTCAATCACAGGGGATTATCGCTAAACAATTACACAATGTAAATAAAACTTACAATAGTGTAAAGATGACAACTATACGTGTCACTTCCCTTCCTGATGCTGTGCAGGTTGCAGAAGATGTATGGAAAGCTGATGTCCCCCTATCTATGAAAGTGAATGAAGTAAGTTAAATATTCTTCTTATCAATTTCGTCAAAAACTATCTGCTTTGGCAGCATGTTGTGGCACACATAGACACTGCTGAACGGTGGGTTTACACTTGGCTTTTTGTCCAAGTAATTTTTGAAAAATGCAACCCGTTTATTGAGATAGAGAACTTCAAACGTGTTATTTTTAAAGAGATTATATCTGTGTTGGCTTTCAAATAATCCAACTACCCCCACTAACATAGCAAATGGTGTTCCTAAAGAAAACAATCTCTCTAGTACATTTCCTTTTAATGAGTATGGTGGATTTGACACTATATAATCACACTTATAAAAAGTATTGAAGAAGTCATCACCTGTACTGATATGAGAATGGATAACTTCGTGATTGATACTTCTAAATGTTGATACAAATAAACTCTTATCAGTATCGAAAGGACACCAAATAGTGCTGTGTGGCTTTAGATATTTTAATATTGGAGTAATGGCGTACCTAGGGGTATAAAATTCGTCATTTTTACTACTGGCAACTTTATCCATTTTCATCATTCACTCCTTAAACTCTAGGATAGAATTCTATTACGGGGGAAATATAATCGTGCCACTTGTTCTTATCAAACATATACCAGCTACAATTATCTTTGCCTGTCATGTTCCCAAACCATTTCACTCTTCCAATTGGAACTATCTTAGTGCAGTAATCATCTAGTAACTTTCCTGATTGTTTCGTATCGTGCCAATCAGAATCTATTAGAAGCCATGTAGGACGAATGTTAGCAAACACTTCAATTAGTTTGTGTAGCAGATAACCAGATTTCTTTGTTCTAATCCAAGGAGGATTCGTGATGATGAAATCTGTACCTTGGGGAATATGTCTTTCTGCTAAAGTAAGCGCGTCTAATTTTGACATTCTGTCATTCTTTGGTTCAATGTCATATTCAGCAAGAACATCTCCACCAAATTCAGATAGATGCCAAGTAAGATAAGACTTTCCAGAACAAGGCTCTATGTAAGTAAAAGATTTCGGTAGATGTGAAGCTAGGGGAATTACTGCTTCATAAGGTGTATCATAATAATCTCTTGATTTACGTTCAAAGTCACTTCTCTTGCCCATGTAATTTTTTCCTTATTTATTTTCAGCAGTAATTTTGTGCCAAATAACTTCTGTAGTTTTAGTTCTTTGTCCAGACAGTTCTGTTAGTGTGGAAAATTCCATCCAACTCCCTTTTGAATTTTCACATACAATAACTTGACCTTTTCTTTCCTTGCACCATAAGTCAAGTTCAGAGTAATTGACATCATTATGAGTGTACAAGTTTTGAAATTGGTATGGTGGATCTATAAACCAATCTGCTGTAATGTTTTCTATACAGGAGTATTCCCCCAGTATAAAATTCCAGTGTCTTATTTTGAATAAATCTTTGGATATTCTAATTTTATCTCTGCTCCATGAGTTGAAGTTCATCCTTCCCGCTGTATGTTTTGGAATTTGGCTGGCATTATTTATGCAAAATCCAATGAGCCATCTTTCTTCTTCGCACAATTGAGCATGTTTATGCTTTATGCACTCCCCATTTTCTACTTCTGGAAGAGAAAGTAGGTCTTTAGACGATGCGTTTTGTAAGTATTTCCATATTCTTATTATCTTATCAAATTTGTCTATGATAATACAATCATTTTCCCAGTGAGTATAAGCATAACTAGCCGTTCCAGCAAAAGGCTCAACAATTCTCCCTGTTATTGGTTCAGGGTATTTCTTTATTATTTTCTTCTTTCTTCCGTAGTAACTCCACATAGTATAATAATACCACATTGCATACTTGAGTAGATTAGAATAGAATTAGAATGTAGTTAAACAAAGCGAGGTTATATGGCATCTAAGAAGAAATCTAAACCCGAACAAAAAAAAGTAACCCTCCCTGAAACAAAAGTTACTCTTGATACTAAGAAGACTGTAACTTACAATAAAATTAAGTTGAGAAACTTATTGAGTGCAAAAGTAAAACTTCCAGGGTCTGTCACACAGGAATGGTATGTGTGGTTAAAGGCTGGTTATGTTTTAGAAGTAGATGAGCGGGATGCTTCTGCTCTGTTAGAAAAACGATTAGGAAATAAACATTGCTGCGGAGGTTCTCCGAGCATGTTATTTGAAGAAGTGGATTAGAGAACTTTATCCAATCTTAGTTGAGCAATTTCTACCCATTTCAATCCTTTTAACTGAATACCATTTACAATTTTATCTTTTTCGCAATAACCATTATCTATCCCTATACCATCACGTCCAGTATTCTTACACCCCACTAAAGTAGAGCCAGAGCCGCAAGTCAAGTCTACTACTACATCACCAACATTACTAAAAGTCTTTATCAGGTCTTCCATTAACATCACAGGTTTTTGTGTTGGATGAAAAGAGATGGAATCTTTTTTATATTTTAGTATGTTGCTTTTATACTTACCCCCTTCCCAAAGATTAAAGATACTTTTAAATCTTCCCTTATATATTTCATCTAAACGTTTTAATTTCTTATAGCTAATAAACCCTTCCATATTTTTAATGTTAAAATCGTCAATTAAACTATTATACATACTCTCTGTACACAATCTAAATTGTTTTCCTTTAGTATAGAAATGAACTAGCTTACTATTTCCATAGTAAGTGTTAAAAAAAGTTAGGGGCTTATTTATATAGGCAAATAACTTCTCCGAATAGTCTTTACATGGATTGTCATCATTGCGTTCACTTTCTAAATGTTTACTAAATACTAAAATGTCTTCAAAAAAGGACACCATATTTCTTTTTGCACCTAAATTATTAGCGAAGCTATTTTTTTCCCATATTGCTCTATAGCTAAATGGAATGTCAGCTATCGCAGATGTAATCAGTTTGTTTGTATAAGGTTCTTGGCTAAACAGAATCAATTTACCTTTTTTTCTTAATACTCTGTTTGCGATAGCAAATATCTTTTTTGGACTTATTGCAGTATCCCATTTAGTATTGTTCTTATTCCATGTACTAGGAGAATCTTTCATAATCCCATATGGTACATCTGACAGTATTAAATCAACACTTTCATCAGGTATCTTATTACTAACTAGAAGACAGTCCCCGAAAACAGTTTCAATTTCTCTCATCCTTTCTTTCCTTATTCCCATTTTTCTATAAAAATATGTCGTACAAAGTCTTCATTTTCCCCAAATACTGCAATTTGTTTTTTGTTGCATAACTTACAAGTTAAATTTGAATCCACTTCATGTTCACATTCATCTTTGGTAAACATTCCCGTCAGTACTGGTTCTAAAATGTTGAGACTGAATTCATATAAATCATTAATATCCAAGATTCCCTTCAATTTTTCTCTCCTTGATTCTTCAACATAATACCACATTGCATATCCTAATAGATTAGAATAAAATAAGAGTATAATAAAGGGGCTAGGATGGGAAAGTCCGAAAAGGTGATGCTCCCACATCACTCTGCCCCAACATGTACTGGGAGGTACAAAATGCCTAGAGCAATTGGTGAGTGGAAAGTTTGTAGTAAGTGTAAAGAAAAGAAACATGTGAGTGAGTATCACAAAGGCGATAAGTCTGATGGATTATCTTCTTCCTGCAAAGAATGTAAAAATGCTTGGACAAGAGAATACAAGAAAAGAAATAGAAAGATGCTTCGTGAGAAGGATAAAGAATATAGAGAAACTGAGCAAGGTAAACACAACGCTAAAATAAGAATGAGAAGATGGAGAGCGTCTTCGGAAGAAAATAGAGAGAAAACTAGAAAGTACGCTAGAGATTATTATCATAACAATAAAGAAAAGTGTGCTAGTAGACAGAAAGAATGGCGAAAAACACCAGAAGGTAGGAAGAAACTTCTGATACAGTTAGAGAGACGAAGAGATAGAAAGAATAATGTCATTGCAGATTTGACCAGTAAAGGAATAGATTATCTGTTAGAAGTTCAAGATCATAGATGTGGTAAATGTGAAAGAGAGTTTACGAAAGAATTACCCATCACTCTCGACCACATAAAGCCGTTAAGTCTTGGTGGAAATCTAACTATAGGTAACGTACAATTACTATGTCGTTCGTGTAATTCTTCTAAAGGAACTAAGGATACAAGATATATTCCTGAATTACCGAGAAATTTAACAATCAAAGAAAGAAACCTTTCTTATAAGGTTTAGGAGGTTTAAAGTGTCCTTAATTACAGGAACACCAATCGGAAGTTCAACTTCCCAAGAAGAGATTTATATTAATGGTGCGCCAAATATTTATTTACAAGATTATCTTGCAGACCCCCTAAATAACCCTGATGGCGATGGTTATTATTGGGGTATGAGTGGTACATCTTCATATCCTTATATCGGTTTAGCATGTGTAACCGATGTAACCTTTATGCAAGGTGTTACTGCTAACGATATTCGTTGTGATGCTGATGGTGTAAAAGGCACTATTCAGACACGGGATTATGTAGACCTTGCGTTTACCACTAAGAATCTTTTCCCGCTTTCTATCTATACTAAATTAGCAGGTTTCTCTACTGCTACTGTAGGGACAGGAACGGAAAAAGTTGGCATTGGTGGTTTCAATAACAACCAATATTACATGGTGTACGCACCTCGCGTGTATAATGAAGACACTGGCGATTACTTATTGATTCACTTACATAAAGCGCAACCTGTAGAGCCAGCCGAGTTACAGATGCTTTATGGAGATTCCTGGGCACAATCCTTCGTCCTTAGAGGATATGCAGATTCTACGAAACCATCAGATCAGCGGTTTGGAGTTATCATCAGGTCGGATTTGAGTGCGCTTCCTTAACATGAGTTAGCAGTTTTGTAGTATAATATACCAAATAGGGGCTAGGCATGGATGCCGAAAAGGGTGATGCTCCTTCATCACCCCTGCCCCTTATCGCACATGGAGGTGCATAATGGCTATAAAAGTAATGGGGATATGCCAAATAAGACACATCAATAATCTCATCTAATTTTAATCTTCAACCATGTAAATTGTGTTATTATAAAGGCTGGACATTTGTTAGTAAAAGGAAGATGGAATGAAAAGATTATCTAGGCTAAAGTATTTGATACTAGAAGCGTCTATGCCAGAACCTTCTGGAGAAGGGTATGATTTAATGACAGGAGAACTTATTGAGTTTCATTTTTCTGATAAGGAAAAGAAATTCCTGAAATTTTTAAAGCTGTATCGGTTAACAAAATACAAAATTGTGAAGTGGTTAGATGACTTATTTGAAAAAGAAGAAAGAGATGATAGAGACCCTTATGATTCTTGGTAGATTTCAAGAATAGAAAATTCCTAGTTTTTAGAGTATCATTAGGGGGATGATAAATACAATACTACTAAAACTTGGAACTCGTCTTCTAAAGAAAGTAAACTTTAGAAAATGGGCAACCTTAGAAGACCTAAAATTTAGCTTCATAGAAGCGGTAGAAGATAACTCTCCCAACCTTCCTGAATTATTGAGAGATTATATCACTACCGCTCTATGTGTTAAAGTGAACTTAGATAAAGTATTTTGGGAAGATGAACTTATTTCTTTCTACAAAATACATGATGTAACTTCTACCACGAAGAAAATCCCTCTTACAGTTCGCAAACCTAATAAAGAATCAGAAAAAGAATCTTGGGATTATCCTGGAAGATTATGGTTCTTCTATAGTAGCACTATTGCATCAGCTTTTGGGTGGAGTAATGAAGAAATCGCTAATCTCTCTGTAAATGATGCTTTGTCATATATTCAAGAGATTCTTACAGCACAATATCTGGAAAGGGAGTTTATCTGGAGTACTACTGAAATTGCCTACGTTTATAACAAGCAATCTAAGAAATCTACTTACACTCATCTCCCTAAACCTTATTGGATGCTTCCAGATATGAACGCTAAAAACAACAAGAGAGTAGTTCCTGTTCCTAAGAATCTTCTCCCGATTGGACAGGGTGTAAATCTAAATGAAATCGAATAAACTAAATCTAAAAGATATGTGGAGATTATATCTTCTCTTGAAACCTGCAATAGACAAGAGAGATAGAAAAGATACTATAGAAGATGAAGTCTTAGAGATAATAAAACTTTCTGATCCTAAAGCCCTTCTTGAATGTGTTCATATTCTGTATGATAATAAGGTAGATACTAAAAACGCAGGAGAATTTATTTCTTTGATGCAAGAAGGTGTAATTAGAAATAGATTCTTTGAATTTGTGGACGTAATTGAGAGGTTTTAATGCCCCTGACCGATAAAGAAATTGTAGAATACCAACTTATTATAAATTCTATCAAAGCAGACGAGAAGATTTTTGCGTTAAAAAGGGGGATAAAAGAGATGTCTTTAGAGATAAAGAAATTCTCTACGGATATGGGGGTCTCTATTAATGAAGCTGCTGCCTACATGAAAAAGTTAAGTGCAGAAGCTCTTATGACAAAGCAGCGTCTTGGAGAAATTACACAAGCTCAAAGACTAGTAATGACTGACAACTTTAATAGAAAAGTTGATGATGCATCAAAATTGCTGACCAATGCTGGAAAAAGTGCTTCTTCATTTAGCGCAAAAATAAATGTTCTAAGAGTAGCTTTAGGGGCTTTATCTTCTATGGTCGTATTTGGTGTTATTCAGAAAATAACTGAAACTTTCAAAAAAGCAGAAGAAGCAGCTACTCAGTTTGAGACATCTCTATTTCGTTTAGCTAATGCAGAACGCATTTTGTCACAAGGTGGGATTGAAACTTCTATGGCGGGGCTGAAAAAGGGTATTCAGGACATAAAGAAACTTCTACCAATTTTCTCAGAAGTAGACATAACGGAGCAAGTATCTTTAATTGCTATTATGACAAAGGAAATGGGGATAACTGAACAAAAGATTATTGATATAGCGAAAGCTATTGGAGTTTTAAATATTAGGTCAGGAGAAGAGGAAGACCTTCTATCTACTACCAGAAAGATTACAACTGCATTAGTAGCTCCTTCTGGAAGAGGTTTGCCTACTTTAGGGCTGGATTTCTCTAAAGATAGTATAGAGGCAGCAGCTTTAAAATACGAGATTTTGGAAGTGGGAGAAGCGTTTTCTGAATTAACAAAGCACGATAAAGATATGCTGAAAATAGCTATACTTTTAGAAAATACTGGGGAGGAATTGGTACTAATTGAGGATTTTCTTAAAACTAATACTGGCGCAATAGCAGAACAAAATGCTGAATGGGAAGATTTGCTTAGATCGCTAGGTGAACTTACGATGGGCGTAAAAGCATCCCTAGCACCAAGTGTTTTGAACCTAATTCGGAATTTAAGAATTGCTATTGATACCGCAAAGCAAATAAGAGTGATGTGGACAGCTACTCAAGGAGCGTTAGCTGCTGGATGGGAAATTCTTGGGGGGATTGTTGAGGCTTACGGATGGACAGTAAAATCTGTATTTTCTGGAAACTTTAAAGATGCGGTAGGATTTTTTGACCTTCTAAAAAGTAGAGTTGGGCAGATAGGACAAGATTTATCTGATGGAATTGAAGATGGATGGAGAGAGGGACTGCAAAGATTTTTTCCTGAAATTTTATCTGACTCTGATGAAGCTACTGGAGCAATAAACGAATTAGAAGATGAAGTCATAGACCTTTCTGAACTAGACTTAGATGATCTCACTGACGATTTAGAGAAACTTACCCGTAAAGCTCAAGAAGCAAAAGAAGAATTTGCTATTGCTGGAGATAGGGCGCAAGTTGATTTTGATAGAAAAAGAACAAGACTAAATGAAGATTATGCTCTAAAGCGTGAGGATATTCTTAGAGATTCTAATAAAAAGATAGCAGATATACAGGCTAAATCTCGTCAGAAAGAGCTAAATGAAGAAGCAAAGTTTCAAGAGAAACTTCGACAACTTCGAGAGAAGTTCCTATTTAGTTTGGAAGATGCTTTACGTGAAAGAGATGCTAGACAAGTTATTCGTCTGCAACGTCAATTCCAAATGGACAAGCAAGCTCTTATCAATGAAAATGATCTAAGGAAGAAAGAGCGTAGAGAAGATGCTGCTAGACAGCTAAAAGAAGCTATTGATGATAGAAATGAGCGACTTAGATTACTAGAAGAAGAACGCCAACTTAAACTTGCTCGTCAGAAAGAAGATTTTGACCTAAAGAGACAACGTGCAGAAGAAGATCATCAAAGAGAGTTAGAAGACATTGCTAGACAAGCTGATGAAAGATTAGCGTTATTTTTAGAAGAAGCTGTGAAAGCTGAAACAATATCAGAAGAAGCTGCGGCTTTACTATTAGGCACTCTAACTGAGATTTATGGTTCTGGTGGACTGTTTGATGATTTATATAGTGCAAACACTGAAAGTATGCTAAGAAATGCCCAAGAGCAGTTAGCTGGAATAGGAGCTATAATTACTGGAGTATTACAAATGCAAGCAGTTGTAGCAGCAGCGGCGGCTAATGCAAGAGCAAACGTGGCATCTATTATGGCTAGCAGAGCTATAAATCAACCAGTCAGTTCTAGCTCATATAAAGGAAGTTCTACGTCATCATCCTTGAGGAAAGGGCTTCCTGCATCTGCCTTTACACCATCTAATATTCCTACATCTAGCTTCTCTGGCGGAAATACCGGAGGAACTTTGAGAGTGATGGTAGATTTAAATCCAGACTTGCAAGGAAGAATTGTAAATGAATCCCTTACTCAAGTGTCCAGCACAATAAACACTATTGCGAGAGAAAGATAATGTATATAATCAACGGAACAACTTTAAGTCTACAGCCCACAGTAGGAAAGTGGATTAGTAGAGAACCAATTGGGTTTACTGGAAATGGTCATCCTGAATATGCTGGTGTAAGAGAATTTGAAATGAGATGGCAACTTACATCTATGTCTGATGCAAACGAAATTCAAGGTCTTTACGATGCTTTGGATGTTACTGGTACGGCTGTAGTTTCTTTACCTTCACATAAAGGTGCTGTATGGTCGTTTTCCAATTATTCGGGCTGCACACTTTCAGAGCCTTCTAGCAATGATTATTTCGCAGAACATGAAACGGAAGTAATCTTGATGATATATGGGATTGTAACGGGATGAAAGTAACTCAAAAAGAGTTATCTCTCCTCCGCAGTAGACCTCAGCGCACTAAGCTTAGTCTAAGTATTTTTAGGCCGACTACAGCCTTAAAGTGTCGTGTGGACGATGCCACTATAAATAGAAACGCCCTAACCATTTCTTATGATACAGTCACGGAAGGTTCTTGGACATCTGTAGAAACTGGTATGGTTGTTTTGGTTGGAACATCGGAAGGTGGAAGAGAGCTTGGTACAGTAAGACTTCGCTCTATAACAAGTTCTGAGATAGTCGTAGCTGAGAATTCTTATATAGAGTGGAAAGATAATTTATATCTAACTATTCAAAGATTTTGGGAAGTTCTGCCAGTATTTCCTAGAATCATCTCTGACCCTGCTGATGCAGAAAGCACAATTTGGTATAAGGATTATGATATTCCTTATACTAACCAAAATACAGTTCTAGGCTCGTTTCCATGTGCAGGGCCTCATAGAGCGGTTTATTTAGATAGTGGCACAGGAACATCGTATTATACGTCTACAGGAACAGTGCAAGTGGCTGATACGCCATATGACACTCATTGGTGGTTTGAAGGGGCATCAGTTACAGGCTCTACCGCCGCAACTCCTGGAAATGTACATTATCATACCCCTGGTCACTATGTTACACGGCTTTCTGTAACAGGAACTAATTTTGTTGATACATCTTATAGGTATATTTCAGTCTATGATAGACCAGATGAAGGTACAAATACTCCTCCTTTGAAGTGGGAATTATCTCAAATAAACGGAAGTCGTGCTGGTGGTGGATATACTACTACTGTACGTGTTCTCGAAAACATCTCTGTAAATGAAGGAGATGTGGTCGTTCTGTTTGGAGAAAGTTGGTTTGGAAATACAAAGCAAACTATAGGCGGTAACGCATCTGGCAATTCTGACATCTTCTTTACGGGACATATTCTAAAAGGTTCTATTCAATATAATTATAAGTTCGGAGAAGTTACTTTTGACGTAGGCAGTATAGCAGAATATTTGAAAGAGCAAGAAGGATTCTCTATTTCAGTAGAAAGCGTTCCTTCTCCTTCTGATTGGTATCAGTTATATGATCTGAATTTATCCAAAGCGATTTATCATTATCTTAGATGGCATACTACCGTTCTGTCTACAAATGATGTACAAGTTCTAGGTCTTGATAGACCAATACAATATTTCGACAGCGATAGAAATAGTATTTACGATGCTATAAATAGTTTCATAAAAGGAACTACTTTCGGCTCTGCTGTGTCTGATATGCAAGGGAAGATTTGGATAGAGAATGACGCTAAATCTTTTCCAGAAGCGAATGGCACATACTCTACTCCCATTATGGAATTGCAGAAAGGTGATTGGGTGGATACTCCAGTTTTCTCAGAGAACCTTATACATCCCATATCTTATTTAGAATACGGAGGCATTGCTTATAGTGGAGTAGTGACTGGTACTTTCTCTCCTATTATGTCTAATGCTCCAGGAGGTGCGCCGTTATACAGAGGTAAGGCTGAACGGACACAAGGATTAGCCTTACAGTCTCAAAGCGAATTGAATAAGATAACTGGGCACAGATTAGCAAATAAGAACTCCAAGTATCCTTCTGCAAATTATAAGTTAGTTGGAAACTTTAGAAATATTGATTTAGCTCCCCAAGAAACTGTAGTGCTTCTAGTAGATGCAGACGACACTCCTAGAGGTGTACATATAAGCGGAACGTATATGCCAGAAAGTGTTGGATGGACATATAATTCCACGAGCCAAACTTTCTATCCAGAGAATATATCTTTCACCTCTTTGGTTACTGGAGCAGCAGGGCAAACTATTCCTATTCCAGATGTTCCAGATGACGGAGGCTATCAAGCTCCTCATCTCTCCATTCCATCTATTCCGTCTCTTTCGTTTCCTGCTATGTTTGGAAGCTATGCTGATAATTCTCTCTCAATGTTTTCTGGAACTACACCAGCTATAAACCCCACTTTCAGTGTTCTAACAACATTCTCTCCCCTTACGCTAGGACTATACGTTTCCCAAACTAATCCCACGACAATATTTTACAATACAGATGGAGTGTATCAGCATGTTATCACTGGAAACTTTGAAGACGTTTCTGCACCTGGTGCAGGAACTTTAGGAGAAATTCTTTTTGAATCCAGTAGGGAGGGAATACATCTGTATTCATTCATTTGGGAAAGTCTTGAGAGACTAAAGAAGATTACTGTAGTTAGAATGATGAGGGTTATTGCGGGGGATACGTTACAGATAGCTACAAGAGGAGATGCAACGTTAGGAACTTTCACTTCTACAACTACAATAAACAGGGTATCAGCTTTATAATCATAATATGACACAGAATAAATTTGAAAATGCCTTTAGAGATTATTCAAAGACCCTAGCTAAAGAATCTACAGAAATAGCTGGCACTTTAGGCATTTACCTTAATGGAAATAAGTTAGTAGATGTTCCTAATCGTCCAGGCTATGTCTACGTTCAACTTAGAGATAATCTCAGTGAAGTAATTCAAGCATTTAATGAGACAGTCTCTGTCATATTTGGATTGGCTGTACTTGTTGTCAGAGAAGGAAATAGATATGTAATAAAAGGTAGAGATACCCAAAGATACAATAACTGGAACTCTACTTCTTCTTTTGTTCCCGCTCATGCAAACCAACACGCCTTCAATCCTGATGGTGGAGGTGGAGGGGATATTCTTTGGGTACAAGGTAGACAAATTGTACCCTTGGGAGCGTATCCTTCTGGAACTAAAGGCTCTGCCAATGTTTCAATTTACCCCTACCAATTTAGAGAAGATGATGGTGTGTTGGTCACTTTTGGTGCTACTGGTACTGGAGATATTGCTCAATACAAACCTACAGATAATACAGCTATTATGGGCGTGGTTTATATTGACACTGAAACAGGAAATCCAGAATTCTTACTAAATTCAGGCAGTTTCTTTACTGCATCTATAACTGGTACACAAGATATAGTTCAATACTTACCTTCTGTATCAGATTCAACTCATCTATTAGTTGCTGGTATTCGTTTGGTTAGTGGTACATCGTCTATTGGTTGGGATAATATTTATGATCTAAGACAATGGCACTCTACATCTGCTGGTGGTGGAGGGGGAACTCCTGGTGGAGCAGACACACAAGTACAATTTAATGATGGTGGAGTCTTTGGTGGAAATGATGGATTTGTGTATCATAAAGCTGAAAAGGTTGTGGTTATTGGTTCTGGTACACCTCCAGCACTAGGAGAAAACACTTTTCATAACATTGGACAAACGACATCTCCTGCCAACTTATTGTGGGCTACTGGAGATTCAATAGCTCCATTTGTCGCAGGTCTTAGAGCCAGGGGAAGTCTAGCATCACTAAATGCGGTACAAGATAATGATGTGTTACTTAGATTGCGAGGTAGAGGCTATAATGGAAGTACATGGACTAGCACACAATCAGAAATAGACTTTGTTGCAGAAGGTGATTGGACAGGTACTAATCATGGTACAAGAACAGAGTTTTATCATACCCCATCAGGGACAACTACAAAAATTCTCTCTGCTACTATATCAGACGGAATAAATATTCCCACTGGAACTACTTATAATATTGGTGGAGTAGCACATACACACTCAGTCAATTATACTCTAAGAAAATTGTTAGCAGACTTAACCATTCCAGATACAGGAAATCTTATCGTTACAGACTATTTTGACTTAGACACTCACACACTAACATTGGAAGGCGATAGTGTGTTGGAGGTAATAGAATAATGGCAGTATTAATTGTTGTAGAAGAAGGCTCTACCCCTACTACACCCGCATCAACAAAATGGAAGCTCTATCCAAAGTCTGATGGCATATATGCCTTAGACGATGCAGGGGTAGAAACTGGCCCATTTGGTGTTGGGGGTTCTGCTGGAGGTAGTGAAGGTCTCATGTTTTGGGATGAAGGAATTCCTCAAGCTACAGGTACAATATTAAACGTAGTTGGAGCTAATGCGACTCTGTCTGTAAGTGGCACGGTAGCTAATTTAACTGTTACTGGAAGTGCATCTTTACCTACCGCGAAAGTTAAGAAAACTTCTAATCAAAGCACATCTAATACGACGGTGACAACGCTTACATGGGATGCGGAGGATTGGGATACTGACACATTTCACGACAACGTAACAAATAACAGCCGTTTGACCGCTCCCGAAGATGGTAAGTATCTTGTTATTGCAAATATTATATTTGCATCAAATAACACAGGTATCCGCCAAATATTGATTAATTTGAATGGTGCAAATGTTTGGGGAGTCATTTTCCCGAACAACGGGGCAGGGCAAGACCAAACCTTTACATTTTTCCCCATAGAAATGTCCACCAGCGATTATGTAGAATGTCAGGTTTATCAAGCATCTGGAGGGAATCTTGATATTGGATCCACTCAAAGCCGATTTTCTATTGTAAAATTAGCAAATTAGGATATAGATTATGAAAATACCTAACAATTTTGACGGTGCAAAATTCGCAGAGAAATACAATCTCGAAAAGTCACATTTTTGGATAGATGGAAATGGAGAATTTCAATGTCCATCTATCCCGAAACTCAAAGAAAGTGATTTATCTGACTGTATTTTATTACATCTCACAACAGACGAAAAAATACAACAGGCTTATAAAGATGCAGGTATAACGGATAGTGCAAAGATTGAAGCTCTTATAGAAGATAGAGAAGGTAATTCAGAAAAGTTGAATGTCTTACTGGCAAAAAGAGCAGAGATTATTAGTAAAGAAAAATAGCTATTTGACGATGCTTTCGTATTCTTCCAAATATCTTACAGCGTTTCTCAACCGCTCTAGTGTGACCCCCCTAGTAAGTAGACGGTAATTACAGATAAAACAAGCGATACCTCTACAATATTTTCGTTTCTCTTCTGGTAACATTTTCTTGAAACCAGGTACATGCTCATGTTCAATGGCTAATGCCCGTGTACTATTTTTCGGTTTGACTAAACAAACATGACACGCCCCATCATGCTTATTATATAATTCAATATAATCATCTTCTGATAGTCCATACTTTTTTAGCGTGACTTGAGAAGGTAATTTCATTCTACATCCAGTGACCGTAAGATTCTTTACAATAAGTTATCCATTGCATATCATTATCCACCCCTATACTATCTCTATCTAAATTTTGACAAGATTCTAGTAAAGTACCAGTCCCTACAAAAGGGTCAAGAACAGTGTCTCCTTTATTAGTATATATCCTCACTAAACGCTCAATCAGAGACAAAGGCTTTCTCCAAGGATGCCCCTTACGTTCTACTACTCTATCTTCGTATACTCCAGTCATCTGAGACCAATGTAAAAGGTTGTAGATTTCTCCTTGACGGTAAATAAATATCTTTTCTACAAATCTGCCTAATTTTTTGGAATAGTTCTTTGTGCTAGGGGTTTTTATCCAGTAAGCTCTTTCTGTAGGGTCAAATGGATGGTCTTCTGATGCACAGAAAGTAATGATGTTCCCCTTACAAATGCGAATACATTCATCAAGATAAAAAGGCTGACCATATTCAAAATCTGTAATTATATGGTCAACTGCATTATCAGGCTGTTCCCTCATCCACTCCCAGGCATCTGCACACACTAAATCTTTTATCATTTTTGGTTATCCTTAGAATAAAATCCATTTGCTTTATATATTACAGGAACGGAAGTAAAAACTCTCTCTGTCTTCAAATCACATACTGGACAGAGAGGTTTGGTTTCATCACTTATTTTTTTATTATAAGTGAATTGATGTTTACATGATGTACATTTATATGTGTAAAGCATTTTTGTCTCAATGAAATATTGCGAAAAGAGCAAAATCTGGAAAAATTTTCTACGGGTATTTGGCTAAACGTTGAATTGGACTAATTTTGTCCAATTTAGCCTACATCTACTACAGCTAGTTCTAATGCACGAAGAAGGACATCTTTACTTACATCTTCGTAATTTGTTTTCTTGTGATGCTCTAACATATTTGATTTTGTAGGTTCTTCAAAACACTCCAGATACTCTTCCATGCTTTGTTGAACATACCACATCATAATATCATTCATCTTTTACTCCAGATACATCTACAAAGACAACATCATCTTCTTTTTTTGCATTTTCAATAGCTTTAGCGTCATCCTCTGCGGATAATTGATGGCTTTTCAATGCGGTGAAGAAGGGAGCAAAATCAAAACTGTCTCTTTCTTTTACTGCATCATATACATTCACGATTTCTCCAGTTCCGTTTTTCAAAGCAACAGACATGTTTTTGATGGTTGAACCTCCAACCTTTACAAGTTTTAGTTTTACACAATCAAATAAAGCTGTTAGCCCTTTATGAATTCCCTGACCCCCAATCATAAATACCCAAAAATCTGTCTTGCTGATACCTCCACGATTTTTTAGAACCTTACCTTCAAATAACCAACCTTCTCCGAAATGAGCTAACTTATTTGAAGTGCCTAATTTTATCCAAGGATTCTTTGCTTCAATACGGATATGACACATATTTTCTTTCACTACTCCACCAGGGGCAGTATAAACAGCGAACATTGAACGAGTAGCCATCTTCTCATATTTATGATTAGCCATAAAAGAGAATGTTCCTTCATCAGAATATTTCAATGCTCTATTCATTCCACGAGAGAATTGAGCCATTGGAAATGCCCGTCTTCCCATATTTGCGTCTCCAATATCTCCTTCTACTTCTGACACAGGGGCTACCGATGCTACGCTATCTAAAATGGTGATGTAATTATCCTTTACATTCTTTAGAAGCTCTTTGAGAAGGTGTTCATCAGTAAATGCACCATGTTTATCTACTTTAGATGGTTCAACCCACTTCCACTCTCCATCAAATCCCACAGTTTCGCAAATAGCTGCAATAGTCTCCTCCGCTTGTGGTTCTAAGTCTAAACAAGCTATATTTAGAGTTTTCAGCTTCCCTAAAGTTCCCGCTACACTATTTATGAAAGTAGACTTGCCAATAGAAGTTGGCCCGTACACTTCTGTAAGGGTACGACTAGGAAAACCCAATTCCAAATAGTTTCTGCGTAAAGCCAAGTCTAATGAGTAATAACCAGTTTCTGCCCATTCAAAATTAGTATGCGATCCTACGAACTTTACCATATTAATTCTCCTCTAATACACTTACAGAAACAGAAGGCTTCCCCTGCTTTGTGTTAGCATCAATAATTTCTTGTGGAGCTTCACAAGCAACTGCAACTTTCTTCCAAGATGTAGTTACTCTACCTTTAGTGAATTTTGCATATACATCATGTAAAGTAACATTATTTTCTTGTTTCAACACAGCATCTTTAATTGTTTTCTCTGCTTCATCCATACGAGGACGATATTTTCCTTCTGCATCTCTCAGAAGGCACTGCAAATTAAAAATATTAGCTCTCAGATTTATAATCTCTGCTTCCATCTCATCATAGGCTTTTCTATATTCTTCAAACATTTTATTCTCCTTTTAGTCCACTATAGGACTCATACTACCATTCTTCAAACGATTACACATCTTCTCTATCACTCTTTTTTCAATAGGGTCAGTAGTTCCATTAGGAAGTTTCACCTGTCCCCAATAAACTCTCTGTCCTTGATGCCAAACGTACAATTCTCCATCTCTACCTAAGTGAAGGACATAAGAACCTTTTGTAGGCTCTTTACCTTTTATCTTCCGTAAAATCCTACGAATTTCTGTGCCATTGGCAGCATCTACTAATTCTTCCCAATCATCATCATTGATATGGTATCTATCATCTTCTACTACTGCTACGATAGCAATTTGTTCAGAAAGGGGTCTATTTTTTATTTCCTCTAGTAACGTGCCACGTTCATAATGTTCCCACAAATTTATGTACCTTTCGATTGTGAGAGGATTTGCTAATCCATGTAATTGCAAAGACGTTATATAGTCAAAGAAGTTATCTCCCCTTATCTCATCTTGGTTTGTGTCTTTCCACCAAGAACTGTACCCATATAAAACCTTGCACGAAAGGAAAACAGAAAATTGACCTAGCCCGTTCAAAGTCACTAACGCATTATTTACCCCTTCCACATTTCCAGTTTCCTTCAATTCTCGAATGACATCATCAGCAGCAGACTCAAAATCTTTTCGTGTAATGGTCTTTCCATCAATAAGTACTCTAGCGGTCATCATTTCTGTCATAAAACATCCTCTTCAATCAATTTCTTCACAAAGTTCTCTATTGAAAATCTGATCTCTCCCATTCCTCTACTCATGGCAGTGGTAGGGTCTACACTAGCAAAGACAATAGGTGCAGAAAGTTTATTACTTTCTACTTGTAATCCGCTAATCTCGGATACATTATACCCCGTAAAGAATTTCACTACATCTGCTCCAGCTAAAAGAATAGCTTTCTTTCCTCTAGTTTCAGCAAAGAGAGATTTCTTCATTTCCTGGAAACACTCTTCTTTCTTATTAGGAACATGCTGCCACAGATTAGCTATTCTTACTTGACTGAAATCTACTCCTAATCTGAACATTTCATCTTGCAGGATGGATTTAGGAGTAGAGTGAGGCTTAAATCTTGGACGTTTATAGTCTGAATACTCTGTCTTATAAGGTTCATCTCTTATAATGAGGATCTTAGATTCTCTATAACCAGAAGGGAGAACGAGAGTTTTGTTACAGTGTGGGCAATTCATTTATTTTTCCTTTCGTAAATCTTACCATAATTACACAATGTAATTGTTAATTCTGTATGAGAGTTACGCTTTTGCACTCCAATTTTGCCCGAACCCTATATCTGCACGAGCTTTGACACCTGGGTGCATCTTTTCAGCTACAGACACCATACATTCGTCTAGTAACGTCATGGCTCTATCTTTATCTTCTTCTGCAACTTCAATTATCATTTCATCGTGGACAAAGTTTACGATAGGAGAGTGTTCTAAGTCACCCCATTGCTTCACAAACTCCCATCCAGCCATCTTCATAGCGTCACTGGCAGACCCTTGTACAGGAGAATTGCAAGCATTGTTCCTGCTCTTGTAGTCATAAGGATTTAGCCAATACTTTCTGCCCATGATAGTTTCAACATACTCTCTACCATCTCTCATTTCATCAATCCAATCAGCTACTCCATGAAACACTTCAAAGAACTTATTGAGAAGTTTCTCACCTTCATCTTTAGGTATCTGGTTGTTATTGAATAGACCATGTTTCGTCAGACCATAAAATGCGCCCAAAACAACTGGCTTGATGGGGTGACTTCTTCTAGGGTCATCTTTAGTCAATTCCCATCCAAACATAAGACGAGCAGATTCAATGTAAATATCTTTATCGTCATTGAAAATATCTATCATAGTCTGATCTTGTGCTAGATATGCACCACCTCTAGGTTCTTGAGATGACCAATCTCCTACTACTAACACGTTTCCTTCTCCTGCTATAAAGCACTCTCTATATCTAGGGTCAGTGTATTTATTAGGTACGTTTTGTAGATTAGGTTTTGAGCATCCGAAGCGACCAGTTGCAGCTCGAAGAGGATTGAAGTCTGCGTAAATCCTGTTATCTGGCTCTACAGAATTCTCCATAAATCCTCTACCATAAGTAGTTGTCTTAGATTTCAGAGATGATAGTTCAATCAGGTCTAAAATAGTTTCATTAGGGTCTTCCATACCTTCTAATGTCTTTATTGCTGTAGAGTAGTTTCCCTTGGCGGTTTTAGGAAGTTCAATGCCCTGAGAAGCTAATAATTCCCCTACTTGTTTTGCTGACCGTAGATTTATATCATATTTAGATTGCAGAGAAGTTTTCTTTTCCATGTTCTCATCTGCAATTTCATACCACAAATTTTTATTGGCTTTGAAACCTTTCATGGACATAACGGTATTTAGAGCAGGAAGGTCTACTTCTGCCCATAGTTTTAGAGCATTAGGGTCATTCTTTAGAACGTCACGGATTTGATGTTGATAAACGTGCCACGTTGCCACAGGATCGTAGGCACTATACTGCTCCAATTCAGGAGTAAGTTTATCCGCTTTAGCAAAATCCTTCCTGTCTTCTTTAGGAAGGTGCATGTGTAATCTGCGTCTAGTAATGTCAGCTAAAGTAAAGCTGGAATAGAGACCAGACCACATGATGCGGTCTAGTGTGATTACATCCCAAAGTTTATTTATTCTAACTGGAATATGAGCATGTCTACGAAGATGAACAAGATCAAATTTGCAATTTGCGTAAATTTGTGTAGCCTCTGATACATTGTCCATTGCTTCCTGAACATCATCAGGATTGGTTACGAAATACACATCCTCACCATTGAAGCAGAAAGTCACACACGCTAAAAATCCATTTGGTGAGCCATCAGTGAGTACAGGACGATGAAGTCTATCCTTATCCATCAAAAACCATTCTGTATCAATTGCACATTTTTCTTTGCTACTGAGTACAGGAGGGATTTCATGTATGATTTTTATGGGCAGGTCTCTAATTGATTTCATAATAATTCAGGATTCTCGTAGATATTTCCGACAACTTCAAGGCTATGTCCATATACTCTGAGATAGTCGCCAGATGCAGGTAAAGCAAACCTTGAATCTGTATTCTTTACTGTAAATACACCTTTATGGAAAACGATCTCTTTGATATATTGTTCATCTTGAACCAAATCCCCTTCGCAAATACCAACGCCATTCATGTCTTGATAATCAGTGAACTGCATAATCTCACAATCATCAGGGTCAATCTGCTTTCTGTTATCCCCCATCATTCTGTATTTTCTTGTTTCTCCAATGGGCAACATTCCAATCCATCCAGACCCTTGCTGCGAAGTATTCCCCCACATCAAATCAAACCAGTACATCTTAGGCTCTTTGCAATAAGTTCCTTTATGATACCAAGCTCGAAACTTTAGCTCTCTCATCTTTTCTCCTTCGTTATTGGCAACCAAAACCCAAATCTTCCTTCTCTTGGTTTATCTTCATCAGGTTCATTGAAATACATGGGGAAGAATTCACCAGAGAGACCTTTATCAGCAAACCAAAGTTTAGCTTGCTCAGTAGTTCCAGCAATGGAATAATGAACTTCTACCCATTGGGTATATCCTCGCGATAAGAATTCTCTAACTAACATCGTTCTGTCCTTTACTCTCCAACATTATACTTTACATAATGTAAATGAAGATTAATTTCAGGTTAGAGTAACACTTTACCACAATGACAGACACTAAACATGGTGTCTGGGTATTCACATGTACAAACACTTCTCCCTTCCCAGACATCTTCATTTAATCTTGCCAATGTTCCTACTATTACCTCATGTCCTATAACAGCCCCGTTTCTATATTCCAATATTACAGGAACATCGTTCCAGATAAGAAAGAAACCAGAAATAATTCCATTTCCATTTGCCCGTTCGCCAGAGAACATGAACCTTTGCAGATTTTTCATCGTTTTGCCCTACTACTAGAATTACTTCCCTCTGCTTTGTACAATCCTTCTTTATAGAGTTGAGGAACAATCTCACCATTTTTTGTTATGCCATGAGCAGAACTTTCCCATAATCGTCTCCCTTCTGGTGAAGATACATGCTTATCTAAAATAACTGCTCCAATATTCTCACTGTCACGGGAGAAATAATTTATCATGTAATAAGAATCTTCAACTACAGGAAAGATTTTATTTTCAATCCTAGCATTAGTGCCTAGATATTGAAGTGCTATCATCATTTCTGCTGCGTTTTCTGCCGCTCCCGACCATTCAATATCGTAACGGCCTATAAATTGCTCTTGAGAATTGAATTTAGATGCTCTATTAGGCTGTGCTACTGCTACTACTGGAATTTCTAACATTCTACCCATTCTCTTTACATCACTCCAGGCTTCATCCATCTTTGATGCAGACTTTTCTCCCATTACAGCATCAGCAATGCCATCAATAACCACCAGGTCTGTGGGTTCTGTGGAGGTAATCGCTATAACTTCTTTCATATTAGATGCTCTACTGGTCACAAGTAAACGATCTGAAACTTCTTTAAGTGATGGGTACATATCAAATGAACGCTTTAGATACCGCTTATATGCCATTTCTAACGAAAACACTGTAGCACGTTTTTCAGGATAATAATGCAGGAACTCATTAATAAGTTTTGAAATCCAAAAAGATTTACCAGTTTTAGTGGTAGCATAAACTACAAGAGGGCCACTGGCAGGTATTCCACCAAATGTTTCATCTATTTCTTTCCATCCACATTTCTGCAATGCTACAACATCTGTCAAATCTACTTCTGATGCCACATGCAGACCTATTTCCTCGGTCACGGACATCATCTTCAAGTCACTAACAATAGAAAGAACTTCTACATCTTCCCCTTTCTGTAGTTTATCTCCTGTTTTAGTGAGTTTAGCCCCTGTTTCCCACATAATACGCATCTTTTCCAGGTCTCTCGCCCAGTTTACACTGGTTGCTGTACCATTTAGACTACGAGCGGCGTTCATAGCAATTTCCCACTCGTTAGATTGGAACTTGAGGTGGAGGTCTTCAACTTCCCATTCAGGATTTTCGTGCATGTACGCCACTGGCGTATCAAATGGAGGATAGAGATTCTTTGGAAGAACTGAGTGATGCTTGATTTTCTTTAAGGCTATAAGTCCGAAAACTATTTGGCTTTGATCGTACCAGTTCATAATGTATCCTTTGTCGCTCTTTCCCATCTACCACTATTTACCCACAACATAGATGCTTTCCGCAAGGCTTTTATGGGGGTTTCTGCGTCTTCCCAAAAATTACCCCCCCTATTTACATGCGCTCTATATAAATGCCCACGTTTATATAGACTAGGTTCACATCCTTCCGTTATTAGATAATGTCTAAGTTGTTCATAGCTCATAGTTTCAATAGTATCACTCATCTTTACTCCATTCGCCTTCATAAAGACGCTTCCATTCATTAGGAGATGTACTCCGTCTCAACTCATCCATATCTTTTATCTTGAAAGGATAGTTCACTCTCAATACTGAACCTCGCCATCCCAAATTTGAAGCCAACTTGTAAGCATCTTTTTCTTCGTTTCTATCGGGGACAATTACAAACTCTTTTCCTGGAAATTCATCGAACAGGGAAGGATTTATGGACTTACCAGTGATCCCAGTTAAACAAGGCAATCCTAGAATGTCAAAAGCTGTGAGATCGAAAATCCCAAAGACTACATAGACTTTCTGACTTCTCATCACTAAGTCCCAATCTAAACAATACAGTGGACGAATTTCATTCTCTGAAATACTAGCTACCGCATATTTCACATTTTGCTGTTTGATAGACCTACACACTATGTCAATCACATTATGTTCTTTATCAAATACAGGAATAACAGCAAATCCATCCATAAGACCGTAATGGGCTTTCTTTATATACCCTTCTAATCCACGATTTTTGAAATAAGTGGCTTTAATCTTTAGAAGATTTTTATGTGCTGCATCAGCGATCCCCTGCAAATCTCCATATCTCTTTTCCCACTGTCTCCATCTAGGAAGTGTTCTGTATTCTACTATCGTGGGACGATATGATGTTGGCAGGGAAGAAGATTTACTCTTTATGTACTCAAGGGAATATGAGCGATTACAAGAAGCGCACCAACAACCATCTACATAAACCATAAGAGCTTGTTTAGCATGAGATTCTATCGGGCAGTAGCAAGCAAAGTAGCGGGAATTATCGAGCCAATATGCTCCATCTAACAAATCAAATAACTCTCTTTGTAGTGTTGGGTTTTCTTTAGCCATTTTATGTAAAATAAAGAGGATGGGTTAGCATCCTCTTTTGTAAAGTTTACTTACAACGATTTACCATTCTTCTGGTAATTCGTCTTCTGGATGAATGTCAGTTACAGTGTGGTCTTCTTTCTCTACATCAGGCTCAGGAGCAGGTTCAGGAACATCAATTACTTCCAAATCGTCAATCCAACCATTTACACCTGTGACTAGGAAAGTTTTATCCGCTGCCAAAATGCGACCATAGAGAGTAGGAATGATGTTTCCATCTTCTTCCCATACAATCGGAGTGTCCAACACTCCCAACATCTTATCGTAGAAATTTACTATTTGATGGACACGAGTTGCTTGGGGAAGATTGTAGACATATTCCGAGAAATCGTAGACAGCTTCTCCGTTCTCATCTGCCGTAAAGCGATAATGTACATTATAAGGAACTCGTACACCTTTGTAATCACCTTCCTGGAATTCAAACATCCAGTTTACCATGTGAACTTCTTCGTCTTCTTTGTAAGTAGATTTCTTTGAATAGAATTTAGGTGTACCTTCTGGCTTATTGCCTTCACGAGTACAATCTACAATCTTCATCTTTTCATCTACCCACATAAGTGGGCGAATATCAGAGACTTTTTCTACTTTGCTAGTAGCTTCTCCATCAGCACCAGCTTCAAGAACAATAACTACAAAGTATTTAGTCCCAATCTCAACCTTCTCTGGATATTCAGGAAGCAAGGAATCTGGAAATTTATAGCTCTTAGGTTCATCACCTTGTTTCTTTGGAGCAAAGATAACTTTCCATGTTCCATTACGTTCTTCAAAACGAGCCTTACCGCTAACCCATTTTCCCCCACCACCATTACCTTTTGAATATTTCATTATTCTTTCTCCTTTTCTACTTCTGAACCAAATAAGTCTAAATGTTCTTGTAATGACACATCTTTTATATCAATCTTTTTTCCTGCTACATGATAATTTATAAGAAATGCCCCTTTTACTATAATATCGTGAGGCTTACCTCGCACACTTACTACATGGAACATGTAAGTGTCATCCGACATCCAGCTATCTCTTTCCACTGGACGAGGGTGTAGTAAATAATACCACTCCGCAAACCCTTCATAGAATGTGCCAGGAATAGTTACTGTCCCATAAACTTCCACTTCCACGTATTTATCTTCCATATAATTCTCCTATAAAATAATTCCTAGTGATGGGCAGGTCGCTAATCCTGCGTGAACCCGCTATTAGGCATACTTTCGTATTTTCTGTGCATTGTGCTTATTCTTACGCCTTTGGGTAGTTACTCAACCGACTTACCATGCACAATGTCAATATCAGTCTTTCACAACTCTCTTGGCTGTGTGTCTCCAAGTCGCCTAGACGTTACCGACTAGCTTTCCACACCGCCATCACTAACTATATAATAACATTAAATCTATTATAGAAGATTAATATTGGATTAGAGAATTTCCCAATGCGGGGGATCACTTGGACAAGGTACAGAAAAATCACTTCCCTGTAAGATAATAGTAAACATTGGCTCGAATCCTTTACACCATACAGGGGGGATTGGGAAGTTCACCTTGCTCAACTGCTTCACACGATTATATTGCCTAAAGCGAGGCTGGAAATTCTTGGGGTTTTTACATAGTGTATATTCTCTATGTTTGCATCTGTTACAGTTCATTTTATTCTCCTTTAGTAGATTGAAAATCTATCGCCATCTTCTCCGCTACGATACCAGCTGGTGTCTTTCTCCAATGCCATATCATAGATATAAGCATCTACATCAAACCAATCCAAATTTTCACAGCACCAGACAACATAGGAAGGGTCACGATCTAAAAGTTCACGGATAGTAGGCTGTTCATCTTTATACTTACCAAAATTGAATACCCAATCTAATCCAGTAGGGGCTTTTATCTCACCATTTTTAAATTTCATTCTTGTTTATCTCCTTTCTCCATATATTCAAGAAGGTCTTTTGAAATTTCTAAGCCATACTTTTTTCTTATTTCGTAATCTTCTTCTGGACAAGTTGGTTGCATGTGTCCATTATCACATTCAATATCATCTGCTGGAACGTGAGCATCACAAATTACACATTCATAACAAAGAGGAAGTCCCATCTGTGCAAATTCAGGGTCATTACATATATAACAAAACTTATTGTGGGTAGTAGGAATTGTTTCTATTCCGTCAACTAACATCCAATAAGCGGGGTCATCTGGTTTCATTTTCATGCTCATTTCAGAAATTCTCCTAAAAATTCTAAATGCGCATCTGCTTTATCTGTCAACTCTGCTAGACGTTTACAAGTCTTTCCACAAACTTGTAATTCTTGTAAATCTTTATTGAAAGGATGTCGTAAAAATAAAGCGGTACATACTCGACATTTACAAAGTCTAATCAGTTTCATTTTCAAACTCCTAATTGTTTCAAGATTGATTCTTCTTTAGTAATCGCTCCCATTGCTTCTAATGCTTTGTAAACAGGAAGCCACGTAACACCTGGAGCGAATGTTTGTATGCTACGAGAGCCATTAGTCCGTGTAACCGTTCCTAGACGCTTGTAGGGGCGTAGGGAGAAGATTACACATGACTTCTTATCATCTGATACAAGGAATTCGTATTTTTTATTCATCTATTTCAGCTTCTAAATACTCGTCAATATCTTCGTCATATTTGCTATACCATTCGCACCATTCACCAGATTCAACAACTTCTAAACCAGACGCATTAGAGTAATCAGGTTTTATATTGTTCTCATACTGGAATAGGTCATATTGTGCTAAGGTATTCAGCAACTTTCCAGCTTCTTCTGGAGAAGAAACAGGAACATAAAAAGCATCTCCAGGAATTTGTGGGATATGCCACACTCTCAAATCACCTTCTTTCATTCTATTTCTCCTTCTACTAAACTATTTTTACTACTCATCAGGAGGTGAAATCCCCCATCTTCTTTGAAGTAGTGAAACATTCCATCCTTCTGCATCTCTACGATGTCTCTAGGAAGGTCTCTTTGTGTTGTGTCTACTTCTTCTAGGTCAAAAGGAAGATAGACAGGAAGTTTATAGTCTGCCCAGGTTTTTAGGGCTGTAAGAGTGGGGAAGTTCATTCTTCTAGCTCCTTTGAAAGATGGTCTGGAGGATACACTTTCTCGTTTTCATCATCAATCACAAACAATACAGGAGATTTCGCCATGTCATCCCATTTCTTCCCTAAGTCACAATTACTCATAAATTGCATTTCCTTCTTAGATAAGAATTTCGTGATTCTTCCTTTTTCAACTGCATCAAAGATTTTAGACGGAATGTTGGTAATAATTGAACCAATTTTTGCTCCTACAATTTCTCGCATTTTATTTCTCCTTTTTCATTACATTTTACAGGACATTTTACAAGAACCATTACGGTTTTTCTAACCTTTTATTTTTGGTCTCAGTAGTGATGGATTATCTTTTTTCGTATCTGCTTCCTGAACGTATGGTATAGAAACAGGATGATAATGGTCTCCATCGAAGATGATAGCCTTGCCTCGTGGCAATGAGAGCATAGTAGAACCTCTCTCTAATCCGCTGTACGTTTGTACGGTATCTGCTACATAAGAGCGATTGATACATTGAGCGATTGTAATCTCGTGCAAAATCATAGCTGTAAGTTTTGCAGCTAGAAATTTCTTGAACGTGTTAGGAGGGCTAATCAAAGTAACATGACAATTATTATGCGCTAATAGTTGAAACATTTCTTGAATTTTCTTTTTCTTCGTTCTGTTTTCAATGTCCAGCAATAAATTGGCTTCGTCTAAAAAGATTATAGCGTTACGCAACTTCTCTAATTCAGACACCTGATAAATTGCAATCGCTCCCTTTATCTTTTTTCTCAATCCAAAAGTGTAAAGGTTCATATCATATCTTTCTAAAAGTTGATCTATGATGAAGTATGCAGTGTTGCTTTTGGATGTTCCTATATCACCAATGATGCCGATTACACGGGGTTCAGTGTAAAGTTCCAAGAGACGTTCACGGTTTTTCACTTCCAAATCTTTCACTTCTTCAAAGATGGTTTTTTCTGATAGTTTCATCTTTCTTCTCCTTTAATTCTTATCCATTTTACATCATGTAGATAATCCTAAGATTAATTTAGGATAAGAATATATTTCTTAGTATTGATCTTCTTTATCTCTAACGGGCTGTAACATCTAAAATCACACATGTTGCATACTCTCATTACAGGAGCGAGAGTACAAGCGAAACAGTTAGCGAGTTTTTCGTTAGGGGTAAACATTATGTTTATCCAAACCAGCTTCCATAGATGCCGATAAGAATCAGCACGATTACAAATACAATTCCGATAGTGGTCATTTTTTCTCCTAAATATTAATGTGCTTTACATAGTCATTCACCCAAAAGAATCCAGAGAATCCCGCTTCTTTTAGTTGATTTTCTAGTGCTAAAATATTTTCCGTCTCAAGTTCAATTTGACTAGCAAATTCTGGATAGCTATCCCAATAATTCGGATAATTAAAGATTATGCAGACATCATCCCAAGAATCTAATTCGTGAAAACATCCATTTTCAATTAATTCATCTTCCATCTCGTTCAGAATCTCTTTTATTTTCTCATTCATTATCTGTTCTCCTTTTTAGTTGCTTCTGCCATTCATTAACTGGAAAAGCAATATAACGTAAAATACAAGTGGGTGTTAAACATTGAAGCATATCTTTTTGATGTGATCGTCCATGCCCTATTGTATAAAGTTTAAAGTTTTTATTTCTACAAAAAGGACAAGGATTTATTTTCTTATTCATTTCAATTGCCTAAATATTTACAGTGGATTTAAAATCTGGAGGAATAGATAAATCAATAACAGAAATTCTCAATCTATCATAGCCATTTTCTTCTGCCCATTCTGAATAAGCAGAAATTAGTTTGTCTCTATTTACATAACCTTTTTGGTGATGCAAAATCTCCTCCATGTAATCGGGGCTTTCTTTTTTACATCCATAAAGCAAAGTTTCTTTATTGTGAATTTTACCGTCCATCATTTTCTCCTTTTTATCTACACAGTAATTTTACACTATGTAGATTAATCCTGGATGAGTAGAACAGGGATTTTTATTAGAAAATTTTAATCTTCATGTTTCAAATTCAATTCACAGTCAAGCAAGAAATTATCTAAATCCTCACTATAACCAGACAGTTTTTGCTTTGCAATACGAAAAGCATTAGGATTAATGTCGCTAAAGTCTCCATCAAGCATAGTTTGTATTTGGTCTTGTATTGACCATCCCAAATTGGAAAATTGTCTACCGAATTCTAAAAGGTCTTCTGCGTTCATGTGTTATTCCTTTTCTACTGTATAATCTTTCGCTAATTGTACGGATTTACTAACTAGATACTGAGAAAATCTCTCCTGTGATGCCTTATAAAAATCCGCATGAGTGACAGGAGGAGACTTCTTTTTATAATCATTCATAATCTTATACATCCTTTTGACGATCTAAAATTTCTTTGATGTTTGGAAATTCTTTTTTATCAATTCCCTTAATAGTTGTTTTGGAGTTCTTAGTGCTGATAATCATACTCATGGTTTCATCATCCTGTGCAATGGTAAAATCTTCTCCTTCATTGGATAACAGAATGATGGTATCAACAAAAACATCACGAGGTACACATATATTACAATTTCCCTTTACCCCTTCTATGATTCCGTGTTTTACTTTCTCTAAATCTGTCATAACAAAGCAAAGAAAGCCATTTTTTACAATGATGTATACATGAGACAGGATAGGAAAGGATTTATTAAATTTTGGAAGTTTAGCGAGGGCTTTAAAATTGCTCTTTTTATTTGGTTTATATTTTAATTCGTTACGCTCACAAGCAGGATGAAAGCCGTTTAGCGTGACGGTTTTTGCTTTTGATGGTTTACCGCAAATATAGCAATGGCTATAAGTGGTAAAATCTAACCCGTCAGAATCATAATTTCTTTTTGCTTGTTTTTCTGCCCATTTATTATAAAACATTATTTTCTCCCGATTGCGTTTAGTTTGTCTCTTCGTGTGATAAAATGGCTATACAAGAATTTCTTTTTCACTACCAGATTATATCCAATACTTTTTAGTTCATCATAGATGGGTTTAATTTCTTCTTTTGTGGATGGTCTGGTTTTACTTGTAATATGAGTATATGCACTCCCATGCTGTCCAATGTGCATGTAGGAATTACAAGTATTTAAATCATTAGTACCTAGTTCCTCAGGAAAGAAAGCAATTACCTCATCAATATCTTTAAATGTCCTAAAAATTACTTTTGTTTTTTCTGTGTACATCTTTTCTCCTTTTTACGTAAATATTTAAAATGTCACTATACAGAAAATCTCCTCCCTGATAATTTCTGTATAGTAAGATTTTACTTATTTATAATTTTATATTCTCTTTTTCAAATAATGAGAGAATATATCCTGAGCAAAACATCCAGTAATTATTTAATGCGTTATCTTCTTTTTGTTCTGTATCTAACGTATAACCCCAACTTCGTAACAGTTCTAATATCTCCCAATTAGCAAAAGGAATATCACACCAACTAGGTAAACCTTGCAAATGATCCGCAATTAGGGATTGCATATTAAATTTATGTCGGATTAAGTTATGCTGATAAATTGCTTCTTTTCTGATATTTTCTGCAATAGATTCCAGCAATGCTTTTTTGCCAATATCCTCTGCCCTCTCTTCATCATAAGTAGATAAATTATCTAACATCCATTGTAGTTTTTCTTTTTTTGTAGCATTCATTTTAAAATCTCCTTTTTATATTACTGATAGAATCAATCCAAACACAATAAACGTATAGCCTACGGATAGGCTCAACCAGAGAATAAGATTCTCTTTTTTACACTGTGTATTTTTACTTTTTACCATGTATATATTTCTCCTTCGTTTATATGTTTTTGATTGTAATATAGAATCCTGGAATTAAGATTAATTCTGTATGAGAGATTATTAAAATAAATCCATCATATTATCACCACCAAAAACGATTAATCTTTTACAATCATTACAATGCTGATTATAAGGTAAGACATTAATCAGGAATAACTCGGCATGATTATATCCATCTTTTTTGTTAAGATGTTTTCCATCATAGCAATCAGGACATATCACCTTACCCTTTACCAGTTTGCCAACAAAAGAAAGTTTATCATCTTTATAGGTGAAGGCTTTAATATCGCTCATCTTTTTTCTCCTTTTTACATTATGTAAAATATAATTAATATGTCAATGCAATCATACTTTTTTATACCCCCTCGTATAATTGCATTAAGATTCTAATTATTTATTCAGTCCCGCCATAATGTCACCCTTTATAAAATCCCATCCATCAGAGCCAATTCTATTTTGCGCTCTATCCATCACAAAACCAAATAATCCATTAATAGTCATTGCCTGTTTATGTGCTTCTTTGAAAAGTTCTTTATAATTATCTCCTTCCAACCACCAAGCGGTGACGCCTCCTGAATAGTCGTGAATGGCATCTACTAAATGAATAGGGTTGTTTTCATCTCCCCATTCTGAAAAACAAACACAGCTCATTGCCCCGTTTAAGTCTTCAAATTCAGTTGGTGCTACAATGTCCAAAGAAAGATGATACTTACTGCTTATTTCTTCTAATCCTTCTGTATTCACGAAATTTAATACTAGGTAATAATCAAAATCACCATTATTAAATTTCTTACTGATAAACTTCCCCCCGTATTCTTGCCAATTAATATCCCCTGTAAATTGCTTAAATTGAATACTCATTACCTTTCTCCTTTTTATTTGATTAATTAAAATGTCAATATGATGGTATCTTTTTATAATCCTCCTGATACCATCACATTAAGATTCTAACTAAAGGTGAGTAGAAATTAATCTTTTCAGCGTACTAATATTTTTATATCCTCGCTTGAAAGCGAAAATAAAATAATACTCGCCTACTTTATAAATACTCTGATATTTATGGGTTACGCCACTGTATAATTCCATAATTCCCATTTTACCAACGTCTACAGTGTGTCGTCTAAAATATCCATTCCATTCTTTACCTTTTAGTACTGTTTTATCATCCATCTTTATTACTCCTTATCTACACTAAATTCTCACAAAATAAACGTAGTTTATGTGCAAACTCATTAGCAAAACACGGGAAATTATACACATAATCCCCATCCTCTTCTTCTGCGTTTTCTGCAATTTCCCATGCTATATATTCAGGAATTAGAAAAGTAATATCACTTTCAGAATCCCATGCGCATGATGTTTTATGTTCTGATATATAATCACACTTGCAAAGCAGATCAAAAAGATCGTCACCATTGGAGTATCTATACCCAACCCAGTCTATAGCTTGACGTTCTTGTTTTGACAGTGTTAATTTATAAGCTGGTATAGGATTTTCAAGCATAGAGTCAATCTCTTGGCAGCGTTTGCAAGTACAATCTAATTCTTTTTTCTCATCCATCTTGACAAGCTCCTTTTTCTTTCTAATATAGCATTAATTTTATTGAAAGTGAGTACTAACATTTAATACTCACTCATAATAGAATTAATCTTCTTCAATCTGCTTAACTGAATTATAGCCCGTTCTAGCATACAACACTTTCAAGAGAGATTCTACACTGTAACCAATAATATTAGTGACAAGTGACAATTCCTCACGTGTAGCGATCTCACGGTCAATCAGATAATCCCACAATTCTAATGTATCCATTTTACTTACTCCTTTTTAGTCTAATAATTAATATGTCATTGCTATAATATCCCTCTTGATACCATAGCAATAAGATGTTAATTATAATAGTCGTCCATCTCTTCATTGTAATCTTCGTCCGTCCATTGGATCCCCAATTCTAAGGGCATGTCATCCGCATAGACAGTACTGCAAGCGATACAAGGGGATTGTGTATACTCCCCACACAATAAGCACGTGCCCATTGCGCAATCGCTCTGTGCGCTTCTCTGTGTCATTAGATACTCCCTAGTACTGCTATCATAGGAAGTACAATGGCATTATATACACTATGTAAAATCACTGCCAAGACAGTCACTATAACAGCGTACAATATGCTAATCTGGCCGCTCTCTGAATTACATCCGCAACAAGGACGATCTTCACACGTGCAAGTGTAATCATAGTCCGATTGTACGGGGGGGTCGTACGGGCTAGGGTAATCCCCATCAATACAATCGTCTTCTATGGTATCTTCTGGTTTATGCTCATGATCACAATCAAAGCAATAAACAAGATCTTCATTACCATAACCTAATTCTACATTATCACTGAAACAGTACGGACACATAATAAACTCCTCTGATAGTAAGGACAGCAAGCGCCGTCCCCTGTCAATATGATAGCATTAAACCCGCTGCTACTATGAGTAGAGCATAAGAGAATTATGAGAAATAATTAATGTGCATGTACTATATATCACAAATGAATGTGGAGTAATATGGTCAGAATTGTGGGAAAGATGAAAGGCAGGAAAACACAAGCACCATCCCATAAAACCATTTTCTAATCTCCCCCAAATCATTCCCCCTTGACAACTAGACAGTCTATCTATCCCCCTATGTGTAACTTATCTAACTAAAGCAATAACACCAAATGAGAATACTGCCGCTTCTATTTCAGCGACCGCACTCTCCGCATGGTAAGTGATGGATGTCACGGCTGAATTATCCCTTTCAGCCTTTCTAATTTCATCCTTTTGTATCTCTCTAGTTCCAACTCATCTATTTCTAATATTATCTTCACTTGATTTAACATAATTTCAACATCAGCCATTTCTTCCACAACTTTCTCTCTATCCTTGTTTGGGTGTTCTATTACTATCTTGGATAGTTGCTGTGTAAGCTCTGCCATTTCCTCTATACACACAACCATCTGCTTGTCGTTTCCAAAATGCTCTATCGCTGTTCTTAGAAACTTCTCGTTCTCGTTCATTCTATCATCTCCTTTTGGATGTCACGGGTTTCGGGTTACTTTGGTGACTTTTCTTTTTCATCACAAATGCAATAGCCAGCACCGCAAACCAAACAGTCTTCTACGCCAACGCTGAAAGCCAAATCCGCTTCACCCGTTGGTTGGGCGGCTTCTTTTTATATAGGCATTAAGTGCGGCAATATCTTCCCTGAGAGCTGCTATTGTTGCGTAACCAGAGTAAAAATGGCTGTACGGATTTGACCTGCCCTTTTTCACTTGTTCATGGATCAGCGCAGCACAACCAAAACAAAAATAAATCTCTTCCTTTTTATGATTTCGTATATGAACATGCTCTGCGTTTACCGAATAATCATCATGGCAGACGTGGCATTCAAAACCCTCGTCTTCATCTGGTGGACTTTGGCGCATATATTCTAATGGCATTTTTCTCCTTTAACTTTGACGACAGTTAAGCCGCCCAACTAAGTGATATGCAGAATACATATCTAAATTTTATAGTAGGCCCTATGCCTATTACATTTTTCACATACGACATATTCCGTATCTGGAATTGCTACAAGATCATTAGGATGTGGAGTATGCACAGTCTCTTCCTTACACACTGGACAATAAATTAGTTTTTTGGATGGGGATTGAACCATAAGTAGTTTACACCATGTAAAATATTAAATTGATTTCTCCTATTTGATGCAGACAGACTTAGTAGCTCCTATCAGAAAGTTACTAAGTCTGTCTTGCGTACCCAACACATCAAAGGAGAAGATGTTAGATATATAATACCACTTTATTTGAGTTAAAACATTAAAAATAGATAAGAGTTTATGGAACTGTATTTAGCAGTTTTTCCAAGACAGGATATAACTTAAAACCATAAGTAATGACTCCCCCCACTCCTGTTCCCAATAAAGCGACTGCGGCTATTAGAAACTTTTCCAGGAGACGTTCTCTGCGAGACTTTCTTCGTCTTTCTTCTAAATTATCATTTTCAACATGAGTCGTTAATGCTGCTTCTATTCTATCAACGGCATCCCCTACATTGCGTAGAGTTTCTGCCATACCCTTTTCCCCATTCCCTATCACGATTTTACTAATCTTTTCTACTCGCGTTTCCAGAGCAACAAATTTATCTTTATCAATAGTCATCAAAGTCTCCTGTTTAGTTTCCACACTAAAATTATAGACTTACATTTACAAAACTTCAACTATCTAAAATGTCTTCTATCTCATTACACCAGCAAGTATCGCCACATTCGTCAAGAGAAGCGGTTAATGAATGTTTTAGAATGACTAACCGAATATCTCTATGCTTTAAAGATATCTTTATAAAGTATTCTTCTAACATTTTATTTTGCTGCTGTAATTTCTTTGTGTAAAGTTTCATCTCTACTCCTAATATAAAAATTCTTCAAATCTCGCCAGCACCATTCCTCCTAGAGTGGCGGTTTTTCTTATTGTGTCCAATTCTAACTTATTAATCTCTATTGAATGGATGGTATATGGCTCATAAAGACATAAAGATTTTTTAAGCGCATGTTTGTGGTCATCTGCCCAAACACATCCAACTCCATTATAACGCGATCCCTTATCTTCAAGAGAAAAAGTCACTATTACATAATAAAACATATTTATTCTCCTACTCATCATAATTATAGTCGTACCAAATGTGTATCCCATCGGATACAGATAAACCAACAAACACGCCAAATAAAATAAATAACACTAAACCAGAAGGGCGAAGAAAGGCTATCCACCAAAATTGGTATAACATACGAATAAATGAACTAAACACGTAGGAATGTGACCAAAAGCTCCTATGCTTCATTCTACGTCCATAGAACATCCAATAACCTACAAATATAGCCCCAAAGTCTCCTAGCCATCTCATTACGTCCCATTCTGTCACTGTAATGTTTGCCTGATCTAAATCTGGAGTAACTATCCTGCCTAACAAATATCCTAAAGGCATCCCTATGGATATGAGCAGAGAGTTGGTAAAACAATGTCTTCCTGCACACGAGTAAGGATAAATATATGAAAGTGTATATTCAAGTAAAATAAAAGAGAGCAGAGGAAGCCAGATTGTACAAATCTTTAACCTTCTTCTCCACTCTCTATTATGAATCTTTCCAGAAGGCACTACTACCCTCTTCTGCCAATTGTCTGCCTATATCGTAATTCATTCTCACGAGCCTTTTCTCTTGTAAACTTATGCGAAGGTTTATTTGTATTATATCTTTTATTATGTAACTTTTTCTTGTTCTCAGGAGGCTTATCACTAAACGCATAATCAGCAAAGGATTTACCAATTGTAGTAAACAGGTCTCCAGACCGACTCTCTCCTAGACCCCATGAAATCATCAACTCTGGAGACATATCAATTAGAAAGGCTAAAGCCCATTTCATAAAAGGAGATGCCCCTTCTGCTTGAAGACTTCCTATTCCCACAGCATTTGTATAAATGGAGTAAAAATAAGCGAGTACTCCTAAGAACACCAAAGTAGGATTCAGATCAATGAAATCTGTGGACAAAATGAATTGTAGCAATGAGGCTACGATAGCCAACAAAAAGCCCACAAAAACAACAGAATCATTTCCTATCTCAAAATCAAGACCAAATCCATCCTTGCTCCATATAATAGACTGACCTAAAAGCACAATTCCCACTACTGTCACACACAATCTAAGAAATCTATTCATTTCATCCTCTCTTTTCTAATTCTTCTATAGCATAGCCTATCAAATTATAGGCAGTTGAGCGACTAACTGGATAAGTGTTTTGTATTTCTTTTGCACTTGCAGACGTTATCCATTCTAAGGTTTCTGTATCCATCATTTCAGCATTAGATTTCCAATTACTACCATATTGTCCAAGTTGGTTATTATCTAAGACTTGGACAGATGGGTTTTGTCCAAGTTCATGTCCAAGTTGGACATCACTTGGATATACTTTTACACCATGTTTAATTTCCCATCGTCTATTTCGATCTGCCCGTTTCTCCTGCCGAATTCTTTCTTCTAATTCTTCTTTCTTACTCATTTTTGTTTCTGTTGAGACATCATGCTCTAATTTTAGTTTATAGTATCCGTTACCAATACCTGTTAAAAGAGGCAGGAAGCAAAGAAGAGTAATTACTTGAGAAAGAATAGGGTCTGTGTTTCCTGTAGCAGTTTCTAGTTTCACATTTAGACTAACTAACAAATAAACATAAATTGCCACTACCGCTCCAAATAATCCGACAATAAAAAATGTCTTCCAGTTTTTACTTTTAATCCAATCTACGACAGCTTCTACGAACATGGATGTAAACCATAAACCCATGCCTTCCAAACCAAAAACAAAAGTAAAAGCTATTCCAGGAGGGAAGTTTAGAAATGCTGCTGTACTGTCCATTGTAAGCCATGCTACAGGAATAGGAGTGGTATAAGGCAATACCGCTGAAAGAAAACGATAAGCTGCGGGATTGAAAACATCAAATACATCCCCTATCCAATTAAAAATATTTGCTAACCAATTAGTTTTCATAATGTGTCCACTATAAAAGTTTGTTGTCCATTTTCAATTTTCATTTCTATATCTACAAGAACATCTATTCCTGTAACATTATCTGCTACCAAAAAAGTATATATGTTAGATGCATACACAAAAGAAACTGTATGTTCTCTCATTACTCCAAAATAATGCCCTTCTGGAATAATTACACCTGTCTTGTTTAGAATACTAGCACTAAAAATTTTCATCTCTACTCCTATTTATTAATATCTCCCCAACAACCAACACAAATTCCGTCACAGAGAGATGTTGATTGCGGGGGAGATACTAATAAGGTTCTCTGTGACATAAACCCATTCTATCATATATTCTTGACACTTTTATTAAAATAACATGAGAATTTTGTTGTATTTGTTAGTATTACATTAATAAATATACTAAATTCCTTGTAGATTCTATAATAAGTATGTTATTAATAGATTAACTTAATTTTAACTAATAAATAACCCCTTAAAACTCTAATCTTATATTAATGTTTATATCTTGACACTGTGATATAGTATATTTAATTAAAGGAGAAAAAATGATAATTTTAATTTTGAAATCTTTAACATTAATTAGTTCTATATTCTTTGGTACTGAAGTTATTGGAAATGCTATTCAAGGAAATGGTGTTGGGTGGGAACTTATTGGCATTTTTTCTGTCGCTATAGGAATATTTTATTTTTTATCTAATTTAGTTTAAGGGTACATAATGGCATTTCCAAAAATGATAAAAAGAAAAGAAATGGAAGGGGAAGCTCTCTTTCGTCAGTACTATGTAAGAATGGGTACTGGTGGAAGTTACAGAAAAGTGGCTGCTTGGTATGAGAGAGAATTTGGAAAGAATCCTTATACTGGAAGACCTTATACACATGAGGCTTGTGTTCAAGCTATGTGGAGATGGGGATTAGAGAATTTAGAAGAAGCGAAAAGAATTTACATGATGTATGTTGTTCAGTTTGAAACGGACGATAGTGAAACTTTTGATTTGGAAGTGATTTGGAAATATAACGTTCAAAGACGACTTCTTTCTTGTTACAAAGAAGGGACTAGGAAGTATAGAGAATTTTATCGAGATAATCCTGAATATTTGGTGGACTAAATGCAAAAAGAACCTAGTGATAGCTTAGAGTTTATCTTATGGTTATTTAATAGTCGGTGCATTGGTCTAAAAAAAGGCACTTGTTGGAATTTAGGTACAGAAAGAAGTCACATTATTCCTAAATCTCGTGGTAAGATTGCGAAGGATTGGAAGAATATCGGATTACATTGTTCTGAGTGTCATTCTGAATATCATAGAATGGGAGCATCGGAAGAAAATGTGAAAATGCTTCAAGAACGTAGAAAAAAGTATCTTGTTATGTTTGGTAGGGAAGATTATATTTAGTGGGAATTGTAAAATAAATCATAGGAGTTCAAATTGAATGAAGAAATCTTTAATGATTGTCTTAAACGCTGGAACAGAAGTGACGGACAACCTTTCTGGCAAGAATTAGCAGATAAGCATGGTCATTCAAAAAGGCAAATTAGATACCTTTTTACAAAAGAACGCAAGAAAAGGGGAATTCTAGTAAAAAATCAGCCTATGTCATCTAGAATGATAAATAACAAACACGTTGATGGTACATATTCATCTGATAGGCTTATTGAAATTTTTGAAGGGGATGTGAATGATGATTGTGCATTAATGAAAGCGCATAATTACGACCCCGATAAATGGGTAATAATTGAAAGTACTGGTGGAATGTGGCACGCTCTAAGAATGGAAGATAAAGGTAGAGTGATTCAGTTCCAAAGCAAGATTAGGGTGAAACCGCTTACAGTTCAGGAAATCTCGATTGATGCTATAAAAGAGTATTATAAAAACAAAAAATTTGAAAATGTTGTAAAATTCCCTTCTCTGTTATCTAGTAATAGAAGAGTTTTAGAGATGTGTCCTTCTGACGCTCATATAGGTTCTCGTTTCTTTAATGAAAATCATAGTGATTTAGAGCAAATATTTCCTAGAATGATGGCTGATGTATTTGCTCGTATTGAAAGAGATGCTTTGGGGTTCAGTAAGATTATATTTGCTCCTCTAGGAGACATGTTTCATTTCTCTAACAGAAAGCAGCAGACTGAAAGACATCAGCAAGTAGTTGATGGGAATGGGATGAATCCTTTAGAGATGTTTGATGTAGCATCACAGATGTTTATTGCTACGATAGATAAACTTCTTACATATGCTCCAGTTGAATTCGTTTATATTCCTGGAAACCATGATGGGCTTTCTATGTATCATTTAGCTTGTAGAATGGCTTCTCATTATAGAGATGTAGATACATTTAGTACAGATTTAGGACATGCTAATCGTAAGTGGAAACTGATTGGGGAAAATCTTATTGGGTTAGAGCATGGTGAGATGTCCAAGAAAAATAGAGTTCATTGGTTGGCAGTTGAAGCCTGCGAAGAATGGGGGAAATCAAAATATAGGGAAACTCATAGTGGTCATTTGCACCACGAGGAAGTTCTTGAAGTTGGTGGTGTAAAAACTCGCAGACTTCCTGGTATTGCTCCTACTGATTATTGGCATCATGAATCTGGATATACTGGAGCAATTAGAGCAACTATGAGTTTTGTTTGGGAAGAAGAAAGACTTGGATGGCAAGAAATGTGGCAATCTACTGGGAAATGATTTCTTCTTTACAAATAAGATAAACCTTCGTACAATTATCTTATGAGTAACCCAAAGAAAAAAATATATAAAAACTATTCAAAGACATATAAACAGAATTGCTTCAATACTTGGTATTCAATGGGGAGAATTGGAATTGATAAGCTAAGAGCAAAAATGGATGAAGATGAACATGGCAGAAAGCCATCTATTCCAATTCTAATAAATTGGAGACATGAAAATAGTTGGGATGTTCATGCTGATGAGTTAGATGCTAAAGCAGAAGCTATAGTAGATGACGAATTAGTAAATCATAGAGTTTTGATGCTAAAACAAATGGCATCAAAAGGTAAAGAGTTACAGAAGATGGGGATAGAATGGCTTAGAGATAATAAGTTTGACACTTCGTCTTCTGCTGTTAGCGCAATTTTCAAGGGGGCAGAATTAGAAAGAATCTCCAGAGGTATTTCTGAAAGATTAGTAAAAATGTTGAAAATGTCAGACGAAAATCTGATGTTGGAAGCACAAAAACTCTTGGAGAGAGCTTCTGATGCAGGGGAAATAATTGACGTTGATGTTGTAGAAGTTGAAGAAGGGGTAGAAGATGCGTAAAAATTTTACACGGGATGATAAACGTTCTCTTTTATTAGTTTTAGAAGAACTAAGGTCAAGAGGTGTAGAGTTTCCGAAAGAATCTGCTGGGATTTTAAAAAAGAAGAGCCTTGTCTGGCCTGTAGACGAAAATGGGTATTTTATAAAGAAGGATGGGACTTTATATAATGCTACAGAAGCACAAGCAGGATTCATATCTAGTTTAAGTAGATTTTCGTTATTTTATGGAGGGAGAGGTTCTGGAAAAACGGGAGCGGGAGGACAGAAAGCACTAAATAAAATAAAAGCTGGAGAATCTGGAGCAGTTATAAATCCTTTATTCTCTGATTTCAAAGACTCTACTTGGAAAGAGTTCAAACAGTGGATTCCTTGGGAATTAGTTGTTCCTTCACAAAAGCCTCGTGCTAATGATGAATGGCAACCATCTCAACCCTTTACAATGGTGTTTTTGAATGGGGCTACTGTAATGTGTAAAGGGTTGAAAAATCCTGATAGTGCACGAGGCCCGAATATAAATTGGCTTTGGTATGATGAAAGTCGAAATGACCTTACAGGCATGGCTTGGAAAATGGCTATTGCTTCTGTTCGTGTTGGTAAAAACCCTCAAGCATGGACTACTACTACTCCAATGGGTATGTCCCACTGGCTTTATGAGTTCTTTATTGAAAAAGATTTGCCTGATGTCGTATTGGGAATTATGGAGAAAGAAGGAATTAGTATGGACTCCCTTATCTCTTCTTTCAAGGGGTCTATCAATGATAACAAAGAAAATCTTGATCCTGGATTTTATGTGTCTATTCTCAGCTCTTATCCTTCTGGCTGGTTGAAAGACAGAGAAGTAGATGGAGACTTTGCAGAAGAGGGAGGGAAGATTGGTGACGCTAGGTGGTTTACCGCAAATGATGATGGAGAAAATAAGATAATCAAAGAGCTACTTCCCGACCAAACTAATGTTCTTAGATATTGGGATTTAGCTGCTACTGAAAAGAAGCAAGCAAAGAATGATCCTGATGAAATGGTAGGCACTCTTATTTCTAAGCACAAAGGAAAATCAAATGATAAACCAATATTTTGTATTCAAAATCAAATTGGTGGTCATTGGGGAGATAAAAAGGCTATAGAAGTAATTGCGAATGTGGCTAGAGCAGATGGCCCTCTCATTACAGTTATGGTTGAGCAAGAGCCAGGAGCATCGGGAAAGATTACAGTTGCAGCAGTTCAGGAGTATTTCAAGCGATTTCCTGAGTTACAGGCGCATACTGTGAAGGGTTTAGATGTAAAAAAGGTCGGAGATCGTGTTTTGGCTGCGAACTTGTTGTGGTTTTCTCTAGCACAAGAGGGTAGAATGTATATGATGGAAGCTGCATGGAACAAGGAAACCCTGAAACAGATAGATGGATTTACTCAAGTTGTCCATGACGATAGAGTTACTTCAATCACAAACGGGATGTTTGAACTAAATCCGTATAAGGTTTGGAAGAAATCCGAGTTTATGACACTATAGGTGAGATATGAGAATCGGTACTGATACAAGTTTTTGGGCAGAGAATGTAGATTACACAAAGATGGTAGCTAATGGGGCAGAATTTACTATTCTTCGTGCAGGGCAGGGTTCTTGGATTGATAATTATTTTCAGAAGAACTATGACGCTTCGGAAGGCATGTTGCCTAGAAGCACTTATTGGTTTTTCGACCAAAGATACAAACCATCAAGACAAGCAGAGCTTCTTGCTGCTGTATTGAAAGATAATCCTTTAGAAGGTTATATTTGGGCTGATTATGAAAGAGATTATGACAATGCTCCTTACGCATCTTGGGTAGACTTTCACACATTTCTTAGAGAAATTGAAAGATTGATTCCTGAAATGGTTGGAAGGATTGGTGTTTATACTCGTTATTATTATTGGAATGAGAAAGTTCCTCAAGATAAGTGGAATTTATTCGAGAAATATCCTTTTTGGGAAGCTAGATATGAAGCAGATGCTCCATTTGATAAGCCTTTCAAATCTTTGCTTTGGCAGTTCTCTGAGAGAGGGGATGGTGTTGCATACGGTTTGAATAAATATGTAAAGACGGCTATTGACCTGAATTATTTCATGGGAACGGATGAAGAATGGGAAATTTTTACTGGTAATATTGAAAATAATGTATTAGAAGTAGCGGAAGAAGTGGAGCCTGAAATCCTTGCAACGGTTGTCTCTGGTAAAGTTCCTTCATTGAAGGACGGCTCTGGAATAGATTATGAAACTGTAGCAAGGACTTGGGGAGGTAGACAGTTTCCAGTGAAGAATGTAAAACATCCTGACGATGACGGTTTTATCTATTGTGAGACAACTTTACACGTTCCAGTAGAAAATATTTTCACAGGTAAAAAGTATGTTACTTTGGAAACTGTAGTAGATGAAGAGCCTCCTGATAATCCTGCTAGACGTTGGAATTGGAAACCTGACCCTAATCGTCCAGAGAATTTGTATTCTTGTTATCAAGATAAATGGAAGTACGTAAATGTAAGGGAGGAGCGTGGAAGTGGAAAAATTCTTGCTACAACTTATCGTGGAGCAGTTATAGTTGGAGATAGAATTGTTACAGATAGAGGTCAAAAATGGCTTCATACATTATACGTAGAAAATCCTAATATTCCTATAGAAGGGTGGATTTCTATTGATGATGCTGATTTACTTGTTTGGGAAGTTCCTGAAAAAACTTTAAATTCCCTTATACCACCTAAAAGCTCCATTCCCGCTGAAATAAAGAGATTTGTTACTGCTCCTGATGATGGGAAATATTGGTGGTGGGGTTTTGAGACAGATAAGAGATATAGTAAATTATCTGTACCCTATACTGCGGTTTTTGTTAAACCTAATCAACAGCGCGTTGTTTTTGTGCAGTTACAAGAACCTACTCAGTTTTTCCAATTTGAGCTTTCGATGCTAGATAACCCTGGGATGCCTATAGCTTATTACGTAATGGTTTATTCTTCTCTCATGGCACAGAATCGCGCTTTGACCGATTACACTTCAAGTGAAGATAAGAATTTTACGACAGATTATGTTATTGGTGCTAACTTAGAACTAAATAATCCTTACTATTTTAAACTTCTTGGTTTTAAAGGTAATATGTACTACGAAGAAAGTAGAGATAGTGACACTGAAATAAGATTTGGTGGATTAGACCAAGATAATTTACCTTACCCAGAAGATGTTCATGGTAATCCTAGATATGTTCAGATGTTTACTGTAGTAAAACCAGAAAAGCATCCCGATAATAGATTTATGGTCAGCACCAATGCGCCTCAGATTTCTCGTATGATAGATGGGCGTATGGAAAATATAGGGTCAAGTATTATTAATTTAGCGAAACCTTGGACATCTAATGTCCTAATAACTGAACTTGAAGAAGTTAATGTTGGAGAAAAGAAACATCTTGTAAATTTATCAAGAGATGTAAATATTTTCTAGGCTATTGCAAAATAAAAGGATTTATTTATGACAAAAACACTGGGATTTCCTAGTTCACAAAATACATTAACTCCAATTCCAGAAGTTCCTGAACCTTCAAAGGAGTCTGGTCAGCGTTCTATAAATACTGATGATATATTCTTCACCAGATTTACTACGCCTTGGGCTAGACCTGATGCGGTTAGTGCTGAAATGTGGCGTAAGTTTGTTATGCTACAGCCAATTGCTGTAGATTGTAAAGAATCTCTTTTATCCACAGTTATTGGATTTGATTGGTCTGTTACTGCTAGGGACAGTGAAAAACGTGACGAGCTAAAATCAGTGGTTAAATATTACTCCAAACTTATTGATAAGGGAGGCTATTATTATGATTTTGGATATGAAGGATTAGTTGAACGAATTTTGTCTGATTTCCTGGACATTCCTTTTGGTGCAGGAGCAGAAATTGGAAGAAAGAAAGACAGTTCAAATGGTAGAGTTGTTTGGGTAAAGCCGATTGATGGAGCAACCTTGTATCCCACTCTAAACAGAGAATTCCCCGTAGTTCAGTACTATAATGGTCATTCTGCTAAGTTCCCCGCTTATGCCATGTCTCGTGTGTATATGACTCCTAGAAATGATATTCTTAGGGATGGTTGGGGAATGGCTCCTCCTGAAAAAGTGTATTTTGCTTTAGAGATGTTGCGTAGAGGTGATCAATATTATTCCAATTTATTGCTAGACACTCCTCCAGCAGGTCTTTTAGATTTAGGAGATATGGAAAAGGATAGTGCATACGATTGGGCGAAAGCGTTTAGAGCTTTTCAAGCAGGAGACCCTAGCTCATTTGCTATTCCTATTCTTTATGAGCATACTACCGATGTAAAATTTATTCCTTTTGGTAAAGTACCGAATGACATCATGTATGACAGGATTACTTTGAAATATGCAGCCATAGTAACTGCTGCTTATGGATTATCTCTCTCTGATATAGGGTTACAAACTACGTCTGCTTCTGGAGAAACTTTAGCAGGTTCTATACGCCAAGAGCGTAGAACTAAGCGAAGCGGTATTGCTAGAGCAAAGAAAGCAATAAAACGTTTTATAGAGAACTTTCTTCCTGACACATTACAGTTCAACATCATTGACCCTGACGATGAAGTAAATATGGCAATGGGTAAGGCAAGATTGGCTACTGTTACAGCTTTCAAGCCAATGTATGAGATGGGGCTATTCTCCCGCGAAGAAATGCGATTACAAATGCTACAAGATGGGCTGATGAGTAAAGATTTTCAAGAAGCTATTCCAGAAGGCGTTGAACCAGAGGAAGATACAAATAAGTCTCCAGAACGACCTGGCTCTCTTGGAAGTTCTGAAAGTGTAGCATCTGGTGGACAAGGGCAAGTACGTTTATCTGCTATCTCTGTAAATAAGTCAAAAGATTTTGAAAGATACGTGAAAGGCTTCGTTACTGATATTGTAAAACCTGCTGGAGAGTCTATTATTAAAGCAAAGAAACAGCTTTCAGAAGATGAGATTTATTTGGTTCGTTCTATGGTAGATACTTCTCTGTTTGGAGATATTGATTCTTTAGAATTGATTGAAGTTATAAAATCAGTTTGGAAAGGTAAAAAGTGGATGAAGCTAAGTTTCTCTAACTCCTTACCAGAAGAACTTGAGAGATTAGCTACAAAGAATATGTCTGATGACATGAAAGGAAAATTACATGGTGTAGATTGGGATACGGTTGCTGAGGAATTTAAAAGTAGTTTAAATGATGGAGCAAAGGAATTTATAGGAAAGTCTACCATTTATCTTCTGAAAGACATTTTACTAACAGAAAACGGTGTTGACACTGATATAGAAACAAATTACGATAATATAGTAAAAGATGTCCATAAAGCCTTATATGGAGATTTTGATAGTTTTGTTTCGGCTTATATAAACCTAGAAGCAAAAAGTCTTTTAGGAAGATTCAAATGAGAGGTGTTTAGTTATGATTAAGAAACAGATCGGTTGGCAAACAGTTCCTTTACAATATCCTACTCAGTATGAGAGCTTTCGTAAGCAAGTTCAAGAGTTACAAAAGAATGGATGGGAAGTAATGGGACAGACTTATGGCGGTATGCGTCATAATGATGCAGGTGTAAATGTGGATTTCTTCTTTATTCATATGGCAAAATATGAATGGGTAAATGAAGCATCAAAACCTAAAGTCGTAGCAAAGAAAGTAGGTAGACCTAAGAAAGATGCTTAAATGGTTTTTGTTAGTAGTGTTATTTGGAAGATTAACAATTTATCTAGTTCAGAAGTTTCCCCTTCCACAATTTCTGAACGAATGGCAAAATTGTTCTCTTTGCTCTGGAGTATGGATATTTTCCATACTCGCAGCTATCTTTAGAGTAGATTTATTGTCTACCGTATTTTATGAGTTAGGAGTTGGTTACGTTCCTTTTGTAAGTGAGTTTTTCACTGGAGCTATAACTAGCTGGATGGTTTATATTTTTGAAATTGGTTTTAGAGAGCGTTACTTAAATGTAACAATTTTGGAGTAAATATGGACGAAGTTCAACCTATTTCTAGCGTTGATATGATTATTGTAAAGGCTTCTCGTGAGAAAGCAGATGGGACTATGCGCTTGCGCATGGTAAATTCTGATACTGGAGAGGATGTTTACGGGGAGAAAATGTCCGTAGAACTTTTTGAAGATTTCATTCAGAGAAGTGATGACAATCTTCCTGTACCAGAACCATTTGACACTGTTGTTCACGAAGAGAAGTGGCAAGGTGGTAAACCCTATCTATCTGTTGCTCACTATAAGTCGGACGCTTTTGATGAGCTTCCTGGTGAACAAGAAAAGTTATATCTTGATGGGGAGAAACTAAAATCAGTAGACGTTCTTTATGATAATGATTTGGGCAATAGAATTTGGAAATCTGTGTACAATGATTTGTATGCAGAAGAAAAAGACTTTGAAAATCCAGTTAGAGTGTCTATTGGATTTATTGACTTAGAACATAAGCATGAAATCAAAGATGGTGACGATTTTGTGTTCACTAGAAAATCGTTAGAAGATAAATGTGAACTGTGTACTAAATGTGTAGAGAACAAAGTTTATTTGAAAGGACATTTGGTACACAAAGCATTTACTCGTGTTCCTGCTCATCCTAGAACTGATGTGGAGATCGAAATGAAATCAAGTGATATTATGACTAAGAAAGATGATGCAGAGAGCATTATAGGAAGTGACATCGAACTTGAGCAGAAGTCTCAAGTAGTTGAAGATATTTTGGTTGTGAAGTCTGAAAAAGATTTAGAAGATTACGCATGGTCTGTTCGAGGAAGTTTTTATGATGAATTCAGTCCTCCAATGTATGTGCGTACTGTTACAGAAAACAGCGTTATTGTGTCCGAATCTGGAACTTTATACAGAGTAGGATACAGTGATGGTGATAAAGGTTTTTCATTCGATAAGCGTTCTGCATGGGAAAGAGTTGAAATTGGGTATATTTCTGTGAAGAGTGAAGCTGGAGATGATGGATGGAGAATTGAATTTGATGAAGAAATTAGTACAGAGAAATCTGTAAATGATGAGGTAATTATGAAAGACGGAAAATCAGTTGAAGCGGAAGCAGTTCCCGCTAAGAAAGTAGAAGTTGTTCCCGAAGAAGAAGTTACTCCAAAATCAGAAGTAGTAGAATTTGCCAAAATCTTAGAAGACAAACTTGCTGAACTTGCTGAAAAAGGTATTTATGGCGAAGAAGCATTGAAAGAAATTCAGCCTATGTTCAATGAGCTTGGAGAAGTTGTGAAGTCTAAAGTAGCCCCCCAAGGCGCATTAGCTGACGTTGCAGGTGTCATCAAATCTACTATGCAAGAACTTATTCCTACTTTGAAACAAGAAATCGTTTCGCAGCTAGTGAAAGAGTTAAGTGGACTTACTGCACAATCTGTAGCTCCAGCACTTACTGATGATGTTCCCGCTCCTCGAAGCATTGAAGTAAAGCGAAGTAATATCACTGAGCAGGGACAAAAACAATTATCTCAAATTGAGAGACTTGCAGGATTGGGATAAGTTATACTTTACATAATGTAATCAAGGTTGTAGAATAAAACTATAACCAACAACTACGGTTAAGCCTTCTTCGGCGGCGTGGGAAACCTATTGAATTAGAAGGAGGCTATAATGCCTGAATTAGTATTAAATCTTGGTCAAGACCAAGTAGCAGAACAGGGATTTGTTTCAAAAGCAACAGACCCTGTACTCCCTGGAGTTTCTACTCCTGATGATTTTGCTGCACAATACCCTACCCCCTTAGACACGACTGAACTACTCGCTATGTGCGAAGAAGTAAATTTGCTTCGGGCTATTCCAGATGAAAGCACTGGACTGAAAGCATTTACTTATCGAGAGATGGATGAACTTGCTTTTGTCTCTGGTTCATCTTATGTTTCATTTGCGGATGGAGCATGCCCTGAAAATTATGAGCATGATGGTGATAATGTTACTGCCACACTAAAAAACATTGGCGCTTACAAATCTCTAACCCTTTCTGACATCATGCACTCTGCTGCTGTAGCAGGCATGTCGCAAGGCGGTTTTGGTGTAGGTATTGATAGTTTGAACGGGCCTATGCCTGCTGGTCAAGGACTTCCTGGTGTTGCTGGTGTAAATACGTTAGCTAATCAGGCAGTTGCTAATTTGAAAGCAAAAGAAATGGCTTTGATGGCAACCCTCGTACTGAATGGCGAAGATCGCCTCTTAGTTCGTGGTAACGCAAGCTCTAACGCTCTCGAATATGATGGCATTGAAACTCTCATCACCTCTGGCAATGGCTCACATACAAACGCTTCGAGTGAGGCATCTGGCACGTTCTCTGGTGCAAACTTTGACCGTTTCTTAGCAGAAGGTTGTGCTAAACCTACCGCAGTTTTCGGTCATCCCACTGCCATCCAAGAAATGATGAGCGCATATTTCCAACTTGGTTATCAAGGTTCGCAACTTGTAAATCACAATGACGGAAGTCGCATCGTTCCTGGTTACAACTTCGCAGGTGAAGTCAATACTGGCATCGGTACGCTCATGGTTGTTGCGGATAGTAACTTTACTCGCACAGCTTCAAGTGCAACTACATTCCAATCCAGCCTTTACGCTCTGCGTATGAGCCACAACGGAGAACCTTTGATATTCCGTAAGACTCAAATCCCATTGGCTTTCAAGGACTTAGCTCCTGGATGTACTGCAATTGCGTTCCAGATTTGGAAGAAAACTGTCCTAGTTGCCAAAGCTCGATGCGCTCATGGTAAATATACGAGCTTGTTCAGTGGGAGATCGGTATCAACCTGTCCAGTAGTCCACTTATCGAACGATTAAGATAAGATTAGTCCGATTTAGATTAAGAGTGCAAGAATTTCTTGCACTCTTTTTATTTTAATGGTATACTCTTTATGCTTATGACATAAGACTTCGAGAACAAATAGCGGTTAGTGAACTTGTGTCATAAGCAAACACTCGAATTTCATTAGCCGCTATTTGTTTTGGAATGGATATGAATAATGTGTCTGGAATATACAAGATAGTAAACTTAGAGAATGGAAGAATTTACATTGGGAGTAGTATAGATATTGTACATAGGTGGAATCATCATAAAAGTTTTCTTAGAAGAAATGCTCACCCCAATCCGCTTTTGCAGAACTCATGGAATGTTCATGGAGAAACATCTTTTGAATTTAGTATTTTAGAAGAAGTGGTAGATAGGGGATCTATATATGATAGAGAGCAATGGTATTTGGATAATGTAGTTGAGTGGGGACAGGATTATAATTTATCTAAATATGCGGATGTACATGCAGAAGGTCGTATTATGTCAGAAGAAATGAAAAGAAAGGTTTCTGCTTTAACCTTAGATGAAGAATTAGAGATACAAAATTTGTATAAAGATACTAACCTTTCTACAAAAAAGATTAGTAAAATATATAATGTGAGTAGGCGTACAGTTAGTAGAATTGTAAAGAAAGATTTAGGAAAAGGTGTTCCAGAACAACGTGAGTTGCTTATACCAAAACCCGACTATAAAGAAGTACAGAACTTGTATATGTCTGGAGATTACACACAACAAGAAATTGGAGATATATGGGGAGTGTCTTCTGCTATGATAGGAAAGATTATCCGCAAAGATTTAGGTAGAGGTGTTCCAAAGTATCCAGAAAAAACTTTATCCCGCGCACATAAACAAAATATAAAGAACTCTGCTCCACGAGAAGAAGAACACGCTCTTTCAAAAATAAATTGTGATGTTGCTAGAGAGATGCGTAGATTATGGAAAACAGGAAATTACTCGCAAAGAGAGATAGGAGAGATATGTGGAGGTATTAGTCAACCTACAGTTGGTAGAGTTGTTAGATATGAGTCATGGTTGTGTGAAGATAAATACTAATCTAATTCTAATCTGCACCTAGGTATTTTCTGATAAGATATATGAAAAGGAGAAAATTATGATGAATCATGTAGCAGGTTTCAAACTCGTATCAGATGGCAATTTAGTAGTGCCAGATGGATATACTGCAAAATATGTAAATAGGAGCATAAAAGAAAGGCTTTTTACTAAATTGTATGGTAGAAAGTGGTCTCCTTTTTGTAAGAAAGAGTTGGTGATTACTAAGAAATACAAACCAGATAGCTCTTTTTATAAGATGGGAGATATTGTAATGGCTCATCCTGAAACTCTTAAAGGTGCAATAGGTGAAAAATCCCCAATCTAATTTTAACCTTAATAAAGAATAAATGGTGTAAAATGCAGGAAAGGAGAAGATTATGAATGATAGAGATATAGAAGATACTAGGATGCCTCCAGATCGAATAGCGATGAATGTTGTATGTTATTTTTGCGAGAATAGTGTAAGTATAGATGATGCAACATGCTTGAATTGTGATGACCAAATGCGTAGGTTTGAAAAATACGCTTGTCGTTGGTGCGAAGATGTATATGAAGAGTGTGACGATTGTGGCGGTAGCGGTAAAGATATTTTAGGGTCACCTGACCCGTTTGGTGGTTGTGATTGCGTTACTTGTGAAGGATCAGGAGTTATTACCGTCAAACTTCCGATAAAGTGATAATAACGGTAATCCTTATTGTCAAATAAGGATAAAAGTGTAATTATAGGATATATTTTGTACCTACACTTACTTGGAGACTTAGATAAGTATGAATACAAAGCTAATAACCAAATTCCTCCGCTATTTCACAGTCTTCATCTCTGGTGTTTTCTGTGGAATACTAATAGTTACAGTCATGTATATTTTTATTACGTCACAAGTAAGCCAGGAAGTTCCTGAGATCGTATTACCTATATTAATTGGATAAGGAGAAAATATGGAATTGAATATCACACATGAACGAAGGTTAGGTAGAAAAGATGTAGACTACTCTAAGAAGTTTGTTCCTTCTGGCAGATTATGTGAAGAACGAGATGAAACTGATTATGTTACACCATGCGATTATTTCAATAGAACAACTAGGAAATGTAAATTATTTGGTGTAAACCCTACGTTTACACAAGATATTTCTCATGGTTTGAGACCTAGACCATTATATAAAAAGCCTAATCTCTGCTTATCTCAGACTATGGATTTTAGTGAAACTGTAGGGATGTTTGATTAGAATATAAATTCATATGCTTGATATAAACACCTTACTAAATTATTATATTAGTAAGGTGTTTTCATTTTAATAAGGAATTTATATGAAAGATAAAAGAGAAGATTTTGAAACCAAAGATATTTACCTGGCTTCTGCTTTGATAGCTCTAGGTGGATTTTATAGTCATGCAGATAAGTCAGACCCTAGACATCAGGTATTTTATTTTAGAGACAATGGAAGAGTTGATTTTGAAAAAGTAGTTTCTGAGTACGTTACAGGAACTCTTATGATAAATGCGGCGGCATTTAAAGAATCTATACAGCGAATGAAGTCTGTTATACATTCTTACTAAATTCTTATACTTCAGAGTAATTTTGTGGTATACTGTCTTTATGGTGAAAAGAGATGGTTATGTAGCTACGCAACATTATAATGAAAACGGACATAGCGTGAAAGTGGGGGAAACTGTGTATATCTGGACACCTAGAAATCATGTTTCATTGGGATGGGTAAAGGAAGGTGATTTAGGCAAAATATTGGCAATTGATACGAAAGCGTGCTGCGGGAAACGTAAAAAGCGTTTCTTTTTAGCATCGCAAACTAATGTAAATTTACATGAAACGGGAGCAATGTAATGAAAAGTTGGAATGAGAGTAAAACTCTTTGGTTTTCTATTTTATACGCGCTATTACAAGTAGCGGGATTGTTCGGATATGCGGATTACACCCCTGGAGCAGATGTGTCTGAATGGGTAGGTATTGGTATAGCCATTATTGTGGCAGCCTTGCGGTTTAAGACAAATAAGGCGGTTAGTCTTTCTGCCGCAAAAGGGTAAACTAATATAAAGAGAAGATAAAATGAAAATAGCAGTTATTGGGCATACTGGTAGGGTTGGCACAGAGTTATTGAAACAAGAAGGATATGTTCCTTTAGACTGTGACATTAGAAACGAAAAAAGTGTAGAGAAGGCGATTACATCATGTAAGTGTGATGTGGTCGTCTCTCTTGCTTCTAAGTCATCTCCTGAATGGTGTGAGGACGACAAGAATTTCAAAGATATGTTCAACGTAAATGTTATGGGGATATTCAATCTTGGAGAAGTAACCAGTAAACTGGGTATCCCAACAATCATTTTATCAACCGATCATGTGTTTAGCGGTAAAAGTTACTTTGATTTTCCTTTGAAAAGATGGATAAAGAAAGGGCCATATAAAGAAGACTACTATAGGCGTGTTCCTGTAAACCAATATGGTAGAACTAAATTATCTGGTGAGTATATGGCTGGTGAGTACGACAACATGAAAGTTGTTCGCACTAGCTATTTATTTGACACAGACAGAATTTATCCATTACAAGAATCCTATCCTACTTTCATGTATCGCTCATTTATGCACATAGAGCATTTTGTTGAGAGTCTTTTGTATTATGTTGATAATATAGAGAAGATGCCAAAAATACTGCATATTTCTGGAAGCCAGACTGTAAGTTGGGTGGACTTTATGGCAAGACATTTTCTTGATTGCGGAAGTCTTTTGCCTACATCATCCACTCACAGAAAAGACAAGAAAGAATTTGCTCCTAGACCACATAAAGCAGGTTTAGACGTATCTCTTTCTGCTAAACTTGGATTGCCTCAGTATTCTTATAGAGATGGATTGGAGTTGCTGTGAAAACTACTGTAGTCATTCCTGCTTATAACAATTGGGCACTACTTCATCAACTTTTGTTTGATATATATAATACTAAAGGAAGTAAAGATACTTTAGATATAATTATTGTAGATGACAAAAGTACAGAAGATGGATTTAGGGGCGGTATTTTTTGGTGGTTAGGAAGTGGTATGTTGAATATTTCTGTCATCCACAACGAAAAAAATTTGGGATTTCTTCTAACTTCTAATAAGGGGCTAAAAGAAGCGTCTGGAGATGTGGTTATTTTAGCATCAACGGATGTTAGGGTTTACAAAGGTTTCTTTGAAGAAATTGAAAAGAGATTAGAAAAATGTCCAAAAACATTAATCAGTGGAAAAATATATACTGAGACTACTGGATGGAATGAGTTTGATGGTAAAGTATTCCCTTATGCAGAAGGATTTGTTCTGGCAACTACTAAAGAAGGTTGGGAAGAATTAGGATATTTTGATACTAGATATGCTCCTAACGATTTTGAAGATGTAGATATTTCTACAACAGCTTTAGAAAAGGGTTACGATCTATGGTCACTCTCTCCAGAAGTTGTGATGCACCTTGGAGGCAAGACTATAGGATATGGGGAAGATAGACAGAAAGGTACAAGAATAAATCAGGAAAAGTTTAGAGAAAAATGGGCGACAAAATGATGCACGGAATTCCGAAAGAAAAAATAAAGGTATTGTGCTTATCAGATTGGTATCCACTTTCAATGTCTCGATACTGGGAAAACGCTTTCAAGAGAAATCCTAACATAGACTTCAAAAACTGTGGAGCATATACTGGCAGTTGGATTCCTTGGCTGGGTGGGATGAGTGTATTAGAAAAATACGCAAAGCCTCCTACAATTGTAACTCCATTTAAGCCAAATGTTCGTGTTCCTTATGCGCTGGTAAAAGCGCAACTAGGTTCATGGATTCCAGATTTGGTAATCACTATCAATGCAGGGGCAGATTTTGTAGATAAACCTACTGATGGATTTGTTGCTTCGGTAGGTACGGATGGGCATTGTCTTGACTATACTCACTCCAGAAACATATCTGACAAATTTTTTAATATGCATCCCAAATACGCTCAAGGTGATGATGTTTTACTGCATTATGCGTTTGACCCTGATGTGCATTATCCTATGACAGAGATTGAAAAGGATACTGACGCTGTTCTTATTGGTATGCCTTACCAGCAAAGAGTTGATTGGGTAAACAAGTTACGTTCATTAGGTGTTTCTGTTCTATTTGAGAATGGGCCAATATTTGATGAATATCGAGAACTGAATAATCGAGCGAAATTGGGATTGAATTGGTCATCTTTGGGGGATTTGAACGCTCGTGTATTTGAATTGATGGCAATGAAACTCTGCCCCATCATTGATAGGTGCGATGATTTAGAAAGATTCGGCTTCAAAGAAGGTCATCATTATTTAGGATTTGATAATTTAGATGAAGCAGTTCTTAGAGTGCAGTGGGCATTGAATAGTCCACACGAAGCAGAAGAGATTGCTCTTGCTGCATATAATAAAGTTAACATGGAAGATTTTACCTATGATGCACTTGTTAGTAAAGTGTTGAAGGAGTTTAGATTGGATGAGTAAAAATAATGGTGGTTCTCCCAAGGCATCTACAGACCTATCACCAATTGAAGTTGCTATGAAAACAGCAAAGCCTCCTAATATAATACATCATCGTGGAGATTTGAATAGAGTTACATCTGACGGAAAGGAATTTGTTAGGCAAGAACATGTATTCATTCCTTCAATTGGTAAAGTGAAATGTACTCCTTATGATAATCATTTCGTTTATAGAGATGCCAGAAAGTTAGGATGGGTATTGTTTTGTACGTGTGGCTCTCCTGCTGTAGTAGTAAATTACGATGCCTATAAGCAGCATGGTAGTTCACAAGGAGCTTTACTTGTTTGTAAACATCATACTGATAATAACAAACATCAACCAGTGAATAGGTAATATTATGACTTTCTGGAAAGATAAAAAAGTGCTAGTTACTGGAGCTACAGGGTTTATCGGTAATCATTTAGTCACTAAGCTATTAAACTCTGGAGCAGAAGTCACTGAGTTTATTCACATAAAAGAATCTAAACGTCCTAATACTTGGAAATTGTTTGGAGATTTGCTTGATTTAGAATCCTTCTCTGACGCATTGGAAGACCTGAAACCAGACATCGTATTCCATTTAGCGGCACAGCCCATTGTAGGAATTGCTGGAGAGATGGAGTATGAGACATTAGATGTGAATATACGAGGGACTTACAATCTTCTCTCTGTCCTGAATAAGATTGGAGTAGGTGGTTATGTACATATCTCTACAGATAAAGTTTATGGGGACACCCCTTTCATAGAAGATACAAGTGATTTGTTAGGATTAGACCATCCCTACAACGTGTCTAAATTATGTGGAGATAACCTGGCAACTATGTATGCCAGATTCTTTAATGTTCCTACAACCATTATCAGAAATGCTAATGTGTATGGTGAAGGTGACCCCCACTTAGAGAGAATTGTTCCTAGAACAGTAAAAAGGTTGGTAGATGGAAAGAACCCCGTTATTAGAGGAGACGGTACAAATCTAAGAGATTACGTCTATGTGAAGGATATTGTAGATGGATATGCACTTGCTGCTGAATATGGGTACGAGAAGGATTATAATGTATTCAATTTTGGTGCAGAATGTGCTACTTCTGTGGGGGATATTGTAAAGATGATTATAAGTCTTGTAAGGAATGATTTATTTATAAATTTTGAACACCAACTAAGAGGAGAAATTCCTAATCAGCATGTTAATTGTGATCGTGTAAAAGAAGTCCTTGGTTGGACACCTAGCACATCCTTACAAGAAGGATTAGAGAAAACTGTGAAATGGTATCAAAATGAATTCAAAAATTAGTCTCTTTGGAAATGGTTATATAGGAAAAGAATTTGTTCGTCAGTTTGAGGATGACGTAATTATTCAGGACAAATTCGATTATGCTTCCAGAACACCAAAAGTCTTGTATGGGATTAGCACAGTTCACAATTATCATGTAAAGAAAAAACCTTACTTGGATATTGATACTAATTTAACTACTCTTGTTACATTCCTTGAGAATATGAGACGGATACACGGAGAGAAATCAGACATTACGTTTTTGTCTAGTTGGTTCGTTTATGGACGACAGGACTTTGTTCCTGTAAAAGAAACTGCTTGCTGTAATCCTACGGGATTCTATTCTGTCACAAAATATGCTGCTGAGATGTTATTAGCTAGTTACTGCAAAACTTACAATATGAAATACAGAATTCTGAGACTTTGTAATGTGATTGGTGGAGTAGATGAAAAAGCAGACAGGAAGAAAAACGCTCTCCAGTATATGATTACGGAATTGGTAAAGGGGAGAAAAGTAGATTATTTATATGATACAGAGTGCTATAGAGATTATATGGATGTTAGAGATGTTGTAAGAGCAATAAAAATCGCTATGACATCAGAATCAGGGGAGATTATAAACATAGGTTCTGGAAATGGTCGGATAGTGAAAGAAATAATAGAAGATGTTCATTGTGAAGTACGAGGAATAAATTTATTAGAGCTAATACCCATTCCAAAATTTCATAAAGATGTTCAAACAGATAATATGGTTTTGGATGTGTCAAAACTAAAATCTATGGGATTTGTTCAGCAATATTCATTACAAGATACAATAGAAGATATAATAAAACATGCTAAATAAACTTGGGAAGAGTGCAATTGTAGCAGCCGTAAAACATTTAGTTTCAGGAACGCATAATGAATTTATTCCTGGAGAAACTTTCATTCCTACACATGGAGCTATGTATAATGGTGGAGATGTTTGGAATGGTGCTGATGTAGCATCTTTGGTGGAGTGTGCTTTAGATAAGTGGTATACAGAAGGGAAATACGCTAGAGAATATACACGAAAACTAAAGAGCTATCTTAGAAATTCTTCTAAATATATTACACTGTGTAATAGTGGCAGTAGTGCAAATCTTCTTGCTATTATGGCTATGACCGCTCCTGAGTTTGGTGAAAGAAGAATAAAGCCTGGAGATGAAGTCATAACCACTGCTGTAAATTTCCCCACTACCGTAAATGCCATTATTCAAGCAGGAGCTATTCCTGTATTTGTAGATGTAGCTTTAGGTACTTATGTTCCTGATGTTGAAGATATAGCAGAAGCGATTGTAGAAGGAAAAACAAAAGCAGTTATTCTTGCTCATACAATGGGTAATGTATTTGATGCAGAAGCTATTGAAGACCTTTGTAGAGAATATAATATATTTATGATGTCGGATTGCTGTGACTCTTTAGGTAGCACTTTTCAAGAAAAGCCTGTGGAATCCTACGGAGATATTTCTACCCATTCTTATTATCCCGCTCATCATATTTCTGGTGGTGAAGGTGGGGCAGTTCTTACAAATAGTTTTATGATTTCTAAGGTTGTGAAATCTCTTAGAGATTGGGGTAGAGATTGTTTCTGTGCTACTGGACAGGATGCTGCTTGTGGGAAACGCTTTGAACATAAATTTGAAGGTTTGCCAGAAGGATATGACCATAAATATGTTTACACTCGTTTAGGCTACAACTTAAAAATGACAGACTTACAGGCATCTCTTCTGTCTTCACAAATAGATAGGTTGGATGAAATAGTTGAGGCGCGTAGGTATAATTTTATTTATTTGTTTGAGAAGATGCAAGAGTTTGAGAATTGGTTCATCCTTCCTAGACCTGCTTTAGATAGTGAACCTTCCTGGTTTGGTTTTCCTATCACAATAAAATCTTATGCCTGTAACTTCACAAGAGCAGAACTTATAGCTCATCTGGATAAGAATAAAGTTGGAACAAGGCTTCTTTTTGGAAGTAACTTATTAAGACAGCCAGCCTATAGAGATATTGAATATTTAGTTCAAGATAAACTCTACAATAGCGATATTGTAACAGAAATGACTTTCTGGATAGGATTACATCCAAGCATGACACCTGAAATCATGGACTATATTATTTCTGTGTTTAGAGAATTCTTAGAAGGGAGAGAAGGATGCTGAGAGATTTCAGGAATTGGAACATCTTTTTAAACGAACTTATAAAAGATGACTACCCATCTCCTCCTGATAAAGGACATACTGCGCTTATGCGAGGCATTATGACAGAATGGATAAGCGGGTTAAAGGGTGTAAAAACTGTCCTTGATGTTGGGTGCGGAGATGCTGCTATTGCAGAAGGATTTTTCAAGAAATTAGGCATTGAATACACTGGTATCTCAAACGGAATGGATGTAGAGAAATTAAAAGGTTTAGGAAAGAATGTTATCAACGGAGACTTTAGTTTCTTAGAAGAGTTTGCAGATGAATCCTTTGGACTTATCTTCTCTCGTCATTCCCTTGAGCATAGTCCTGCCCCACTGCTTACCCTAATGGAGTGGTACAGGGTATCAGCACACTTCCTATGCCTTGTTCTTCCAAACCCCGCCTATTGGGGGCGTGTAGGGCAGGGACATTATTCTGTATTGGAAGAAGATCAGTGGAATTTCTTATTGAAGCGTTCTGGATGGAATGTGATATGGAGAAAGAATACTAACCAAGAGTTTTGGTTTATGTGTGAAAAGGCTAAAAGATATTAGCATGAAAAAATCTGTCAATATTGTGGTGGCTGTTAGATGTCTAAACGAAGAGAAGAATATAGAAAGATTTTTGCACGGATACGACTTTGCAGATTCTATTGTAGTTTCAGATGGTGGAAGTACAGATGATTCTTTGAACCTGTTATCCAAGAATAAGAAAGTTATTATACATAATTATGATGTCGTGGAAAAGTTTCCAACTGGATGTTCGTGGAATCCAGATAATCCTCACATAAATTTTGTGCTAGAAAAAGCGAAGAAACTATCTCCAGATTGGCTAATATTGGATGATATGGACGATGTTCCTACTTATACATTGAGAAGAAATGCTAGGAAGGTACTGGAACATACAAGTAAATCTCAAGTCAATGCTTTTAGGTTATATATGTGGGGAGATAGAGAGTTCTTCCCTTATATGAATAGAGATTTTGATAAGGATTATTTGGCTTTATGGGCATGGCGACCTGATGAACTAGACATATACGCAGATGAGCAAAAGCATCATGCTACTTATAGAGGAATATCGTCAGACTATGAAGAACTTAAAGTGCCTATGGCTCTTCTTCACAAGTCGTGGCATCCAGATACTATAGATGATAAGGTGAAGTGGTATAATTCCGTTGGGATAAAGACAAGTCACCCATTTAATTTTGCAGGAAAACCGAAAAGGCTTCCTCCTTGGGCAAAGGAATAACATGGCTAGATTGTTTATTACATCATATCAAAAGTCAGGAACTCATCAAATTATGCCCGCTTTTGGAATTACGGCGGATATTGTAGACAGAAGTCATAATGGGACTCATAATCTTCCAGATTACGTTGGATTGGAGAATACCATAGATAAGGACGGTATACTGGTAACAGTAAATGCGCTAGAAGAATTTTATAAAGGAAAATTTGGTCACGTATCTTACCTGCCAGAATATGCAGTAGCTATACAAAAGAAGCCTACTAAAGTTCTTTTTAATATTAGAGACCCTAGAGACATTATAGTTTCTGAGTATTACAATATGATGAAGCTGTTTAGCAGGGGAAATTCAGATCACGCTCTTTGGAACTTCCGCATGAAGGATAGTAGAACAGTATATGGTTCTGGAGACCCCATAAAATACCTAATAGAATTTGCATCTTGTAGATGGCTAAATTGGCTAGGGTGGATGAAGCACGATTTTGTTTATACTGTAAAATATGAAGATTTGAGATTGAACGGAATAGAGACGTTAGAAAAGATAAAAGAGTTCCTTGCTCCTGAAATAACGATAAATACAGCTTGGAATTTTGAACATCTAAAACCGAGACACGGAAACCCTACTTTTAGAAGGGGCGTTCCTGGGGAATGGAAAGATGTGTTTACTGACGAACACAAGAAACAGGCGGCGGAACAGTTAGGAGCGACAATAAGAAAATTAGGGTATACGCTATGATAAAATTTAGTATTTTTGACGATTATGCAGATGGTAAGGATGAAGCGGAATTGGCTATTTTCAATGCTGTCTGTGAGTGTGGGCATAAACTACATGAGCATGGGTTTGTTGTAGATTGGAATGGTATCCAAAAATTTTGGGTGTCTCAATGCACTAGCTGTCCAGTAGTGGATGGAGTATTTACGTGTAAAGAATTCAGACTAGCGGAGAAGAAAAATGAAAATTGACTTGCTTTGCAATGATGGCAGCCCTCTTGAAGTATCAGAGAAAAGTATTTCTGGTGAAGATGGTCGTATGGGCGTAGGAGGCGCGGAGCTATTCCTTCTCACGATTTGTAGAGCTTGGCATGAAGCTGGACATGAAGTAACTCTTTATAACAGTCCTAAGTATCCTAATAGTTCTGTATTCAATCAACTTCCAGTAGATGCTTTTGTTCCAGAAGATGAAAGAGATGTTGTAATTGTGTGGCGTTCTCCTAACGATAGACTTACTCCCGATACAGTAGGATTGAAAGTTTGGGTGTCTTGTGACCAACATACAAAGGGAGACTTTGGAAAGTTTGCTCAAAAAGTAGATAAGATTGTTACTATCTCAGAACGTCATGCTGATTATTTTAGAGATATTTATGGCATTCAGGACACTATTACCATAGACATTCCAATTCGTATATGGGAGTATGAAGAAAATGAAGTAGAGAAAGTTCCTTATCGTTGTATCTTCAATCATATGCCTGATAGAGGTGTAATGCAGTTACATGCTGCATGGGCAGAAATCGTTAGAGATGTTCCAGAAGCATCTTTGGTGATTACGTCTGATTGGAGATTATGGAGTGAATGGGCAGACCCTACTGCTACACAGCAATTCAAGACTACGTTTGCTAGGCTTCCTGGAGTAACGTATCTTGGTGCGGTAAAGAGAGATGAACTTATTAGGCATCAACTGGAAGCACAATTGGAGTTGTACCCATCTATTTATGATGAGCTTTTTGGTATCGCTACTGCTGAAAATCAAGTGGCTGGATGTTACCCTATTACAAGTGATGTTGGGGCAACAAGGACTACAAACATGGGGACTGTAATTGCTGGAAATGTTTACTCTCCTGAATGGAATAGAGAGTTTGTAGATACAGTAGTGGCTACGCTTAGAAATCAAGATAAGTTGAAAGAAAATGCTATGCAAGTACAGAAGTTAGCAAAGGAAAGGTTTGCTTTGGATAGAATCTTAGAAATCTGGAACGATAAAGTTTTCAATATTCATTATAAATAAAAGGATACAAATGCCGCAAAAACAAAAATCTAGTTCTGGTGGAAATAAGAAACATGGTCGCAATAAAGATAAATGTACTCGCTATAGGAATATGCATACTAGAGAAAAGAACAAAGTAAGGCGTGTCTTGAGGTCTTCTGGATTAGAAGAAGCTAAAAGATGGGCTAAAGAAAATAACGTTTCTGTTTATTTAAGGAAAATAATTAATGACATCTAAAAAGATTTTATTTATTACGGATTTAGCCTTTATAGGCTCTGGATACATGTACATTTCTTTGCCTTTGATGAAGGGCTTAGTTGGATTGGGTTTTGATGTGAAGGCAATTGGGTTAGGAAATGATGGAAGCGAACATGATTTTCCCTTCTCTATCATTCCTGCTAAAGATTTTAAGTCTGCTCATGCTATAGCTCATAATCTGCATTTTTTAGATTGGCAACCTGATATAGTTGTAGTTGCTTTAGATGTTCCTCATCAAATATTCTTTATTGAGAAACTGAAAGAGTTACCTTCTAAGTATCTTGTCATTACTCCTTTAGAGAATGGCCCTCTTACTATGTCATGGGCAGGTTCTTTAATGTTTGCTGATGGAGTTTTCTTTATTAGCGAATTGGCAACTAGAGAAGCCAAGAAAGCTGGTCTCACAAAAGCTAAACATATTAAGATTGGTTCTGATACAGAAATCTGGCCTGAACGTGATGAAGAAACTAGAAATAGAATTAGAAAATCTATGGAGCTTGACGATAAATTTGTCATCCTTTCTGTAGCAGATAATCAAGAAAGAAAGAACTTGTGGGCTGCTATGGATATTGTCTCTAAGGTGAAGAAGTCAGGTGTAGACAATCTGAAATACATTCTTGTGACTAGAGAACATAGTCATGTAGGGCATAAAATACGAGATTTGGCTTCACAATTAGATATAAATGATGAATTAGTGATTATGGAACGGGGATTACCGCAGGATGTTTTATGGTCTCTATATGCTGCATCTGATTTATATTTGAATACAAGTAAAGCAGAGGGTCTTGGATTACCTCTACTAGAGGCTATGAGCGTAGGATTGCCAGTAATGGCTACTGATACTGGAGCAATGACTGAATTACTTGCTGATGGTCTAGGGACAGTTCTTAGAGGGTTTTTGATTCGTCCTGAGTACGAGTTTACTGATGTTTGGGGCAATTCTAAGCGTAGTATGATAGACAGAGAAAAAGCGACAGAAGAAATATTATATTGTGTAAAAGATGGTCGTATTATGAAGCACATGTCTGATGCTGCTTTACATTATGTAAAATCGCTTACATGGGATATTCCCGTAAATCAACTTAAAGAAATGATAGAAGAGGTTTTAGATGAGTAGAAAACGAAACAAGTCAAAGAAGGAAAAGTTTCTTCTGGATGTAGTAGTTCCTACCGCTGGTAGATACGACATCCTAGAGAAATGTTTAGATGCCTTAGAAACTCAAACAGTGAAAACATTCAATATCTATCTTATTGATGGAAATGAAGATATTCCAGATAGAAATAATCATCGTGAATTATTAGAGAAATATAATGCGAAGATGCTTGGACAGAATGTTGGCTATCCTCGTCTCTGCAATACTGGTATTGCTATGGGCAAAGCTCCTTTAGTTCTTCTGCTCACGGATGATGTTCTGTTATCTGAAACAGCCGTAGATCGTATGTTAGAGACCATGAAAGATGATTCTATTGGTATGTTGGGAATAAAACTTCTCTTTCCAGATGATAGTGTAGACCCTAATAGACCTGCTGGAAAGGTTCAGCACATAGGATTATCTATGGATGTAGAAGCAAATGTCATTCATCCTTTAGTCGGTTGGAGTGCTAATAATCCTAAGTGCTGTGTATCTAGGGACGTTTTCGGAGTTACTGGTGCATGTTTTGTTATTCGCAGAGAATTATTCAATAGAGCTGGCGGGTTCGATGAAGATTATGGACTTGGAACTTACGAAGATGTTTCATTATCACTCTCTGTCAAAGCACAGGGTAAAAGAGTGTACTTAGATACCGACATTATTGGACATCATCATGTAGGAGCTACTGCACAAAAAAAGAACTTAGGATTTCCATTGCGGCAAAATGCTAATATTTTCAGAGCCAAGTGGTCAAATTCGGGACTTTTTCTTTATGACTCTTACAAATACTATTGACATCTGATATACTGACATTTAGTAAACCCGCCAAGCCTCTACCCCTTTGGGATATGCTCAACTGTGGCGGGTTTTTCTTATACGATAGCTGGATGTATTATTAAATGTAATCTTCTTTATAAATTGTCCAAGGAGTTTTAGGGGGATACTGCCAAAACTTCAGTTCTGAAGCATGAGAAGCGTTAGTATCTTTTAGGACTACAAAATCATTAAATAGATGTTTATTGTTGTGAAGTAAGTTTTCTAAATATTGTATCCCTATAACCGCTTCTTCTGAGTAGTGTATACAAGACGCTTTTCTCCAATGTGGATTCATAGAAGTATTTAATTCTAAACTTATCTGAGAACCAAAAATTTTCGCTGTCCATCCCTGTTTGAAAGGAGATGTGAGAAGAGCTTCTGAGTATAAATTGTCTGTTAGCCTTACGTATGGATAGCCTAATTGATGAGATTTGTGTAAAGGTTGCCCGTCATAATCAAAGCCACAACAAGAGAAAACAGGCTCACATCCAATTAAAGCTAACATTGCTACACAATCTTTGATGGGCAAATCTATATCGTCTTCTAAAGATTTTATACTCTTTGCAGAGTCTCTTGAATAAATATATTTAGATTTCTTTAGTAGGGTTTGGTATTCCGCATATTCTTCTTTTGATATTTTCATGTTATTCTCCTTATATTCTGATAAATAATACCACATTGCTAACTTCAATAGATTAGAATAGAATTAGAGTATAAAATAAGTCTATATGGAGTAATTATGACAACTTCTCAAAATCGCGCACATTTCAAATTTGTAGTACCTAGTGCATATCCAGTTCTTATTGTAGGAGCAGGGCCTCGACATACTTTATTTATCGTAAATGAAGGTGCAGATGCTACTAGAATTGGGCCTAGCGGTTCTATTGCTACAGAAGGTATGTATATGGCAACAAAAACCACTTTTGAAGATGGGTACAGTACGGATGAGTGGTGGGCTATCGCTCCTAGTGCCTCTGGCAGTGTTTCTGGTTATATTGTGTACTAATGCTAATATATCCGTATTCTACCCCCCTGATTTTGACAGAAGATATATATGTTGAATATGGTGGACAGACAGGTACGTCTACTGCTACACAACGTCAAAATGCTTTTCTGATCGCAGAACAAAGGGCAAGTAAGTATATTGGCACATTTCTCCTGCCAACTATAGTTACGGGTACATATCCTTATAACTCAAGCAATTTTATTGTGACAGATTATGGTTATGTGCATCAAATACTCTCTGCGAAGGTACTTTCTTTACAAGGAAGCACATCTTGTACATTGAAAGAAGATAGCGGATGTGCTTATATATTTGAAGATACTTTCGGATATTTAAACTATAGTTGTGTGCAGTCGTTGTGTAACTGTGCTGTGTATCAATCCCCCTACCAATTTCAGATAGCTTATGAAGCAGGACTTCCTACTGGTACAGCTAATCAAGCTGGAATACTGCAAGCTCTTACAATTGTGGCTAATATTGGGTTAGGTCAAGTTGCTGGTGGATGTGGCAGTGATGGAGATGTAGGAATAACTGAATGGTCATCTATGGATTACAGAGAGAAAAGAAAGGATTGGCCTGTGACATCTTTAGGGGCTAGTGCAAAAGCA